>Ga0181520_10000170_pt1 | contig 136757 bp, 129 predicted proteins | sample PEATcosm2014_Bin_29_FD_132451 | JGI IMG/M metagenome (GOLD analysis project Ga0181520, IMG submission 132451) | Peatland microbial communities from MTU Mesocosm Facility, Houghton, MI, USA - PEATcosm2014_Bin02_30_metaG | ecosystem: Environmental > Terrestrial > Soil > Wetlands > Peat | place... | reverse complement strand
GCACACCATCGCCGCGGCGACGGCCGGGAGGACGCACAGGTCGACGGTCAAACCGAAATGGGTGGGCTGGTTGATGAGCACATTGCGAAGGCCGTCCACGCCGTAGGCCAGCGGGTTGACGCGCGCGATCCAGAGCAGAGGCTTGGGCGTGGTGTTCGGGTCCAGGGGAAACAGTGCGCCCGACAGAAAGAAAACCGGCATGATGATGAAATTCATGACCAGTTGAAATCCCTGGAAATCCTCCAGGACCGAGCCGACCGCGTTGCCAAACGCCGTGAAAAGGACGCCGATCAAAATCATGAACAACAGCGCCACCGGCAGAAGCATGAGATTCGCCGGCCGGAATCCATGCGGCGCCAGCATGCAGATGGCAATGACGATCAAACCCTGAAAGGTGGCGACGGTGGCGCCGCCGAGGGTGCGGCCGATCATGATCGCGATGCGCGGAACCGGCGCGACCAGCGTTTCCTTGAGAAATCCGAATTGCCGATCCCAAAGAAGTTCGATGCCGCTGAAGGTCGCGGTGAAGAGGATGGACATCGCCACGATGCCCGGCGTGAGAAAGACGGTGTAATCCTGGCCGCGGGCCTGGCGGTAGATGCCGTTCATCCCGTACCCCAGCGCCACGAGAAAGAGCAACGGCTGGCCGAGCGATGCGACAATGCGCGCCCGCGAGCGGAAATAGCGCTTGAGGTGACGCAGCCACATGATGTAAATCGCGGCAAACATTCGGGTCTTTCCGGGTAAATGCTATCTCCGCCGCCACATGCGCGCCATGGCGCGGTTGTTTTCGGCCGTGCCGTTGGTCTCCTCGCGAATCCGCGTGCCGGTGAGTTTGAGAAACGCGTCCTCCAGATTCTGCGTTTCGGTGCGGGTTTTGAGTTCCTGGCTGGTGCCCTGGGCGACGATCCGGCCGTGATCGATGACCGCGATGCGATTGGCGACGCGATCGGCCTCCTCCATGTAATGCGTGGTGAGGAAAACCGTGACCTTCTCATCGGTGTTGATCTTGCGGACGTGGGTCCAGAGCTGGTTGCGCGTCTGCGGATCGAGCCCCAGCGTGGGCTCGTCGAGAAACACGATTCTTGGTGTATGCAGCAGACCGCGGGCGATTTCAAGGCGGCGGCGCATCCCGCCAGAATAGGTCTTGACCAGGTCGTCGCGGCGATCCCACAGTTCGAACAGATTCAGCAGGGATTCGATGCGCTGATGGCGCACGGCGCGGGGAACATGGTAAAGCACGCCGTGGAAATCCATGTTCTCCCAGGCGGTGAGCTGATCGTCGAGGCTGGGATCCTGGAAGATGATGCCAAGTCGCTGGCGGGCCTGGTTCTGTTGCACGGTGGGGTCAAGGCCGTCGAGTTCGACCGTGCCGCTGGTGGGACGCAGGAGCGTCGTGAGCATTTTGATGGTGGTGGTTTTGCCCGCTCCGTTGGGGCCGAGAAACGCGAAGATCTCGCCCTGTTCGACATCGAAGGAGATATCGTCCACCGCGCGCAGGGTTCCGAACGTCTTGACCAGATTGCGGACTTTGATCATGCGGCTATGCCCACGACTTTCCCGCTTTGCGCGTGCCGCACAGATAGACATCCATTCCCAGTGCCGCCGCCATGGCCGCCTTGGCGCGAAGGGCCTTGTCGGCGGCGCCGGAGCTGTTGGCGTAGGCGATCTGAATGTGATTGCTCTTGTGCCTGGCCATCAGTTGATCGCGGCTCACGCCGTAGGTGACGGCGTGAACGATCGGCCACTGCGGCGTGGTCGCCCGCCAGCGCCGCTGCGTCTCCTCCGGCGGAAGCTCGACAACCCCGCCGCGACCAATGTCCATTTTCAGCCGCTTGTTCTCGACATAAATGCGGCTCCAGACGATTTCGCCGGGCCGGCCGATGCCGCGCATCGTTCCGCCACCGAGCCGGAAATACATCGCCGGCTGGCGCACGCTGGCGGTTCCGCCCCAACCGCCGATGTAATGCGCCGGCGGCGCTGCCCCGCTGATTTGCAGCAGCCAGACAAAATCGTCCACCGTGCCCGATCGATCCGCATCGCCCCAGCGCACATCGTGCAGAGTCGATTCCACCGGCTGGCCCATCGCCGCGTGAACGCGATACGTGAGCAAACCGTCCAGACCGGCGCACTCATCCACTTCATTGAAGTGCGGCAACGGCCGGCCGGCGTAAAGCACGCGCGACCCATCCCGGCTGCACACCGGCGGGCGATCAGCGTTGTTCATCGTCCCCTCGGCCAGATCGGATGCGGGCATCAAATCCTTCAGACCCTGCTGATACTGGATGCCGATCGCATCGCATCCGAAATCATCCGCGATGCGAACGGCCGCGATATACATCCGGCATTGCTGGCGAATCTGCGCATCGGTCAGATCGGTCGCTTCGTTAGGCCCGGTCTGAAACGTCATGCCGTGTTCACCCATCCACCAGCGCACATCATCCGCCTCGCGGTCGCTGACCTGCGTCGATTCGTAATAGAGCGCCGATTGGCTCAGGCGTTCCTTGTACACGCCGGTCGGATTCAGCAACTCATCGGGGATGATCGCGTTGTACATCCCCATGCACCCTTCGTCGAAGACGCCCATGATCGCCTTGTTGCGTTGAAGCTCGGCCGCCAGAGCCTCGCCGAGTTTCCGCTCCGGATGCGCCGCCGCCGCGTGACTCAGCTTCATCACGTGCGTCAGCTTGTGCGGCGACTGGCCGGTCTTGAGCCAGCGCTTCAGGTGATGGTGAAAGAACGAATCCGTGAAATCCTCGCTCCAGAGCGTTGAATAATCGACGCCCGCTTTGGTAAGCGAGCCGTTGAGATTGAGCATCCCGACCAGCCCCGGCCACGTGCCGGAAAAATTCGCCACGGTCAGGATCGGCCCGCGATGCGAAATCAACCCGCTCAGCACGTGATGCGAATACTGCCAGACCGCCTCGGCCACGATCAGCGGGGCATCCGGATCGAGCGCGGCAAACACCTTCATCCCTTCGGCCTGCGATTGGATGAAACCGTGACGTTCGGCTTCCTTATACGGATGGGCGCGGACAAGTTCATGGCCGTGTTTGGCGACGGCGTCGGCCAGTGTCTTCTCCATCTTCTCCTGCTCGGCCCAGCAGGTTTGATTGGCGGCCAGGCGGAGATCGCCGCTGGCGACCAGCAGCACGCGGTTCTTGCCGAGTTTCTTGGGTTTGTCGATGGTCGGAAGCTGGTATTTGCTCATGGCGAAGCCTCAGCGATTTGGGTCGCGATTGCTTCAGCCTGTTCCGGCCGGCGCCACACGCCGTCCGGGCACATCACCTCACACGGCCGGAAGCGCGATTTGTATTCCATCGCGCCGCAATCCCGAACCCAGTAACCGAGGTAATAGTACGGAATTCCCTTCGCCGCCGCAAAATCCAGCTCGACCATCGCCCCAAACGTCCCCAGCCCGCGGTTCGATTCGGCCGGATCGTAATAGAAATAGACGGTGCTCAGCGATTCCCGGCACACGTCGCAGATGCCGATGGCCAGGAGCTTTCCCGAGCCGTCGCGGTAGGTGAATTCCAGCGTCGTCACCGGCGAGGCCGTCCAGAATTCCTCCATCGCCTGGCGGCTCTCGACGGCTTCTCGCCCATGCCGCAGGCGCAGATACCGCTCGCACAATTCGTACTTCTCCTCATTGAACTTCGGCGGCCCAAACTGAATTTTCAGATCGCGATTGCGCAGTGCGGCCCGCCTTTGCGATCGACTGGGCGCGAACAAGGCAGCAGGCACGCGGATGGGAAGACACCGCCGACATCCCCGGCAGATCGGCTGATAAAACATCCGCCCATTGCGACGAAATCCCGCGTCCATGAAGGCGTGATACAAGCTCGGCTCAACACGCCCGGCCGCGAAGGCGCGGATGGTCATCACCCGATCCGGCAAATAAGGACACGGCCGGCCGGGAAGTTCGGTCATCGGCACCGACACCGGCGGCGTGACGGCGGGATAGGCGCAATGCGGCGCGTCGGCAAATTGCGGGAGGGCGATGGGCATGGGCGGATTCTACACGGGTTCGTAATCCGGAGGTGGCAAGCTCCGTACGCCGTCACCAGGAGCTACAACGTGCTCAAAATGCAACCGTAGGCGACGGGGACTAGGGTTTGATTTCTTACGGCATTAGGGCGGCAACGGCCCTTTTTCCAATTCGAATTCCGACTTGCGGCCCATCACGTCCAAATGCACTCGGCTGCCATCCACGCGGTAATCCCAAGGAGGCTCGACAAATGTAGTCCAGAGTTTCTTTCCAGCGCAATCCCACGCGGCGAGTTCCAACTCCGCGCTCATGATTACGTGCCTCCCGTGTTGCATCCAGCACCAGAATCCCACGTCGCATTTGTCGATCCAAAGCCGCTGCAACGGATCAAGGCAATAAGCCAGTAGACGCTCTCCCGCTCCGATAAACAGCGTCCTTGTTTCCGGCACGAGCAGTACGCCAGGATCAAAGCCCGCGAGTGATGGCGAAAATGTCTGCGCCACGACCAGTGACGGCCAACCGGTCGAACCGGAAATGCTCACGAAACTATGTGCCCTTTCCGGGTTTCGCACGTCAAACTCTTCAAAGAGCGATGAGTGCTGCCGATATTCGGCGTACGTTGCGGGAAGTGCGCCCCGTTCCACTTGTATCAGATACTGTCCGACGGAGACTTTGAACACAGCACTCTCCAGGAACAACGTGGCTCGACGTCGATTACCGCGACTCCCGCCGCCAACTCCCCGGTCGGCGGCGAAGATCAAAAACCGCAATGATCTCGACCGTCTGTTTCGACGGAGTGCGGTAGATCACGGCATACGGAAACCGATCAAGCCGATACCGCCGGATTCCATGCTCAATTTCCGGCCAGCGTCGCGGCGCCTCCAGGACGCGAGCCAAGGCCGACTCCACTTCGGCGGCGAATTCAGACCCGAGCCCCGCCCGCCGCGTTTCGTAGAAATCGGCGGCGGCGAGGAGGTCAACTCTCGCCTCAGGTGAGAAGCGATAGTGCATCGCTTCACCTTTGGAACCGTTGGCGCAATTCCTGCATGACCTGATCGCCGGGGATGGCCTGAACCAGCCCACTGTCCAACGCGGCCACACGACGGTGAACCTCGGCGACCTGCCCCGGTGCAAGCTCATCCGGCGCGATCCCCTGCCAGAGGGCTTCGGCCACTTCGTCGCGCTCCCGCGGGTCCAGAGCCATCGCCTCAGTCAGGATTTGGTCCTTGGTCATCGACATAGATTCCCTTTCGTGATCGCACTGCCGGATACATTATAGCGTGGAACGCGCGGAGAGACGATATCGCCTTGAGACCGCGAATCGGCTATCATTATTGCAGATGACAAACCACGATGTCATCCGCAAGCTGGACGATCAGCCGTTCCGGCCGTTTCGCATCCGGCTGGTCAACAACTCGACGTACGACATCCTCGATCCGGGGATGATCATCGTCGGCGACAGCAGCGCGGTCATCGCCACGCGGAATATCCGGGACGAAACGGGACACCGCGTGACGACCGATTGGCGCACCGTATCCATCGCGCACATGCTCGAATTTTCCGATGTCCGGTCGTCCGGAAACGGCAGGCGAAAAGGCAAGAGTTAGCTTCGCCGTCCCCCTCACCTCCCCGAAATTCCGCTGCCGGTCTTAAATGCGGCGAGAACGCCGATGGCGATCATGGCCAGGCCCATGGGGCTGAAAAAATACTCAGCGAGTTTGTCTGAGGGGAGATCAAAAAGTGAGACGCCGGGAGCTACGCGGGCGAGAATGATCTCAGCCACGACCACCTTGGCGAAGAGGATCGCAAGAATCGTCGTGACCGCCGCAATCAGGCCTCCGATGGGGCTGGTGTCCTTATTTCCGGCCACCATGCCAATGCCCGCCGCAACGCCGATGGCAATGGCAATGAAGCCAACCGCATACCCGGTTGCGGCCGCAACGATAATCCATAAGCCGCTGGCCACCAGAGCGGCGATGGCGCTGAAAATCGTACCGGCCAGCAACGGCCCCATCAGGGCGGTGGCGCTGCGCTTGGCGGCTTTCTTGGCCGTCCTACCTGATGCAACCGCGCGGGCGGGCGCTGTGGCGACAGCGGTCTTCCTTCCCGTGCGGACGTCATAACCGCAATTGACGCACAGCACGGCGCCGTCGGCGAGGGGCGACTTGCACTGCGGGCAACTGCCCACGGCCGTGGGTTCCGGAACCGTTCTGGCCTGCTCGGCCAGCGTATACATGGCGTCCAGAGAGTTGTCCTGCTCCTCTTCCGGTATGCCAATGGCAGGCGGGGCGCTTTGTGCGGGCTTTGGCATCGGCGGCGGTATTGCGGCGGGCGGCTTGGATCTCGCGATTGGCGGCGGCATGGCCGGGCGTCGGCCAGACCTTCGCCCGGCGCGATAACCAGCGTATTCCCGCAGGCCGGACATCGCGCTTTCTTGCCCGCCGCGGTGGCCGGCGCCTTGAGTTTCTTCCCACACGGGCACATGACGTGGATAATGCTGGCCGTTGTCACCGCGCACCGCCTTTCCCTTGAGTAACGATCGAGGAGACCGGCGTACATATACCAGAATTCGGCGCGGGAAGAAATGAGGACGGCCGCGTTGGCACAATCGGAATTATTAAGAGAGCTTCGGTAACTCGATCCGCGCGTACGGCTTGGCCGGGTCGTCGCTGAGGAGCTGGACGATGTGCCCGACAGCCTGGCGGTTGGCGAGCCACATGAATTGGGTGGCGGCATCGGCTTGGGGAATCCAGCGGAGGGCCGTGTGTTCTTCGTTGAGTGCCACGCTCTCGGCGCGATCGACGACGGCGGCGAACTGGATGCAGTGCCAGAGCGTGTCCTGCGCGGCGATGTAGAAAATGTCGACCGGCTCCAGGCGATACAGTTCCCGCGGGACCAGGCCGGTTTCTTCCTTCAATTCGCGGATCGCGGCTTGCCAGGCGGTTTCGCCGCCCTCGATGCCGCCGTAGACCGTTTGCCACGTGTTGCCCAGAAAATCGTTCTCGCGTCGTTTGAGTTGGAGAAATTCCCATTCTGCGTCGCAGGGGTCGCGGCGCAGGACATAGCAGCAGATCATGTCGTGGCGGATGTTCACGTCGATTTCCGGCCGGGGCGGAGGTAATGCTGGCCGTCCACGCGCTTCACCATGCCGCGCAGGGTCATGAGCGTCAGTTCCTGCATGACGACCTGGGCGGGGAGATCGGCGGATTCTACGATCGTGTCAAGTTGAGTGGGATCGTCATCGATCTGTGCGAGGATCAGTCGCTGGCGATCGGTCATCGTGCCCAGGCGCGGGTCCGAAGGCGCGGGGCCGTCGCCGCTGTCGTGGGTGGTGGGGCCGCCGGCGTGGGAGAAGAGATCGCCATTGGCGGCCGCGGCGGCGATTTGATCGGCGGGCGCCCAGACGATATCGGGGAGCGGGCCGAGGCCTTCGAGGATGTGGTCCAGGCATGTCACCAGCGTGGCGCCGTCGCGGATGAGTTCATGGGCGCCGCCGGACATGGCGTTATCGACCCGGCCGGGCAGGGCGAAGACCGGCCGGCCGTGATCGCTGGCGGCCACGCGGGCGGTGATCAGAGCGCCGCTGCGCGTGTCGGCCTCGATCACAAGGACCCCGCGCGACAGGCCGGAGACGACGCGGTTGCGGCGGGGGAAATTTTCCTTCAGCGGCGGTGTGCCCATGGGGAATTCGCTGACGACAGCGCCTTGGCCGGCGATCTGGTTGAAGAACTTCTCATTCTCCGGCGGATAGGCGATATCAACGCCGCAGCCCAGGACGGCGATGGTGCGGCCGAGGGTTTGTGCAATGGCGCCGCGATGGGCGGCCGAATCAACGCCGCGGGCGCCGCCACTGACGACGGTGAGACCGGCCCCGGCCAGAAGTGCGGCGAACCGTTCGGCCTGTTCCCGGCCGTAATAGCTGCATCGACGCGAACCGACGATGGCGATGGCGTTGAGATCGCGCGGCTGCAAATCGCCGCGGACATAGAGCACGGCCGGCGGATCGGGGATGGCACGCAGCGTGGCGGGATAGGCCGGGTCGTCGAGGCACACGAGCGAAACGGACGCCGCGGCGCATTTTGCCAGTTCATCATCGACGCGGACGGCGGCGTCGCGCAGGGCGCTCTCGATCTGATGCGCCCGCTGCGGGCCGATGCCGTTGATCTGCTCCAGCAGCAAGCGATCGGCGGCGCAGGCGGCGGCGACGGAACCGGCGGCTTCCACCAGCCGCGCCGTCAGCACGTTGCCGATCCCTTCGGTCAGGGACAGTTGCAGCCAGTCTCTCAGTGGCACGCTCATCTCCGGAAATTGCGGTGTCTGGTCAGGCCGGGGGAACAAGGCTCTCGATGACCGACACGGCCAGTTCCCGCGGCACATCGTCGCGCACGATCACGTGGCCGATCCGCGTCGGCAGCACGAACCGCACCAGGCCGGCGCGGACCTTTTTGTCATACGCCATCGCATCGGCGACGGCCGCGACGGGGAGTTTCATCCCGCCGACAGGCAAGCCGGCCGCGCGGATCAGATCGACGATGCGATTTTCGACCGAAGCGTCGATCATGCCCAGCCGCCGCGCCAGCCTTGTGGCGGCGACCATTCCCAGCGCCACCGATTCGCCGTGGGAGTAGGAATATTCGGAAATGGATTCGATGGCGTGGCCGAACGTGTGGCCGAAATTGAGATGCGCCCGCTCTCCCTTTTCAAACGGATCGGCGGCGACGACGGCGGCCTTGATGGCGACATTGTGGGCCACCAGATCGGCCAGGGCGTCCAGATCGGCGGCGACAAGCTTTTCGATCGACGATTGCAGTCTGGAAAACCCATCGGCATCACGGATGATGTCGTGCTTGATGCACTCGGCCAGGCCGCCGACCAGTTCGCGTTTGGGCAGCGTCGCCAGCACGTCGGGATCGATGAGCACGCCGCGCGGCTGGTGGAAGGCGCCGATGAGGTTCTTGCCCAGCGGGTGGTTGACGCCGGTCTTGCCGCCCACGCTGGCATCGACCATCGCCAGAAGCGTGGTCGGGACTTGGATAAAGGGCAAGCCGCGCAAAAGGGTGGCGGCCACAAACCCCGCGACATCACCGACAACCCCGCCGCCGAGGGCGACGATCGGATAGCGACGGTCGATGCGCCTTTCGAGGAAGAAGCTGTAGAGCGATTCGACCTGGCGGACGGTCTTGTTGTCCTCGCCGCGCGGGAAGACCGCGGCGTCGATGGTGACGCCGGCCGACCGGGCGGCGTCGCGCAGGCGCGGCAGCCACGAATCGGCCAGCGCGGAATCGGCGATGACGCCCATCCTCGGCGAGCCGGTGAGCTTGCGCACGAGGTGAGGCACGTCAGACAGCAGCCCGCGCCGCACGACGATGTCGTAGGAATCCTGAGCCAAATCAAGGTGAATGACCTGCGGATCTGTCACGGCGGGATTGTAACGGAGGAGTGGAGAAATGCGAATCGACCGCAAAGCCGCCGAGCCGCTCAGAAGAAATCACGCGGAGATGGATTGGATCACACCGTCATCCCCGAGTCGGCATCCACTTTTTGCTGGGCTTTCATGGCTTCCCATTCTTCCAGTGTGATGGTGGCCTCGCGGGCCTGGGAGCCTTTGTAGTCACCGACGATTCCGGTGGCGGCCATCTGCTCGATCAGTCGGCTGGCGCGGCTGTAGCCGATGGTCAAGCGTCGCTGCAGCAGGCTGACGCTGCCGCGGCGGGTTTCCAGCACCACGCGCACGGCATCGTCGAACAACTCGTCCTTTTCCATGTCGCCGCTGACGCTGGCCGATCGAATCTGCACCAGCTCCGGTTCGTACTGGGCCTCGGCCGATTCGCGCACGATGCGGACGGCCTCGCGCATCTCGCGGTCGTCGATGAAAGTGCCCTGCGAACGGATGGGCTTGCTGGCGCCGGGGGGCATGAAGAGCATGTCGCCCTGGCCCAGGAGCAGGTCGGCGCCGTTCTGATCGAGAACGATGCGGCTGTCCATCTTGCTGGCAACCCGGAAGGCCAGCCGCGAGGGCATGTTGCTCTTGATCAATCCGGTTACAACCGTGGCCTGGGGGCGCTGCGTTGCCAGCACGAGATGAATCCCGACCGCCCGGCTCTTTTGCGCCAGACGCACGATGAATCCCTCAACCTCCTTGCCGCTGGTCATCATCAGATCCGCCAGTTCATCGATGATGATGACGATGTACGGCAGGAACTTGGGAACCTTGGCCTCTTCCTCCGGCGATGACGGCTTGACGCGTTCCAGAAGCTCCTCGCGGCCGAGCTGGTTGTAGCCCTTGATGTTGCGCACGCCGGCTTCGGCGAGAAATTCGTAGCGCTCGTCCATCTTTTCGCAGGCCCATTCCAGGACGCTGGTGGCCCGGCCGGTTTCATTGATGACGGGGCACATCAGGTGCGGGATGTCCTTGAAGGGGGCCATCTCGACGACCTTGGGATCGACGAGGATGAGCTTGACCATGTCCGGGCGCTGCAGGAAGAGGATGGACATGATGATGGAGTTGATGCAGACGGATTTTCCGCTGCCGGTGGTGCCGGCGATGAGGCAGTGGGGCATGGCGGCCAGGTCGAAGATGAGGGGCTGGCCGCTGGCGTCCTTGCCCAGGAACAGCGGGATGGACATTTTGCGGGCCGCGTCGGGGGCAAGCTGCATGAGTTCCTTGAGCCGGACTTTCTCCTTGTATTCGTTGGGGACTTCGATGCCGACGGTGTTCTTCCCCGGCACGGGCGCGACGATGCGGACGCTCTCGGCCTTAAGGGCGCGCATGATGTCGTTGCTCAGGGCGGTGATGGCGGAGACCTTGGTTCCCGGCGCCAGGGAGATTTCGTACATGGTGATGACCGGGCCGGTGTCGATCTCGACGACGTGTGCGTCGATGCCAAATTCGAGCAGCGCCTTTTCCAGGATGGCGGCCTGCTCGCGGACGAATTGTTCCTGGCTTTCGGCAAAACCGTGCTCGGCGTTATCCAGGCAATCCCAGGCCGGAAGCTGATATTCGCCCAGCTCCTTGGGCGGGGTGGGGGTCAGTGAATTTTGGCGGGGCTTGAGCATCTGCGGCAGACGAACAACGATGGGATCGCGCGGCGGGGCGGCCGGGGGCGCGTCTCCTGTTGCGTCAGCGCCGGTGTCAGCCGCACCTTCGGCGGGAGGCGAATCGGGTGCGGCAACGGCCGCAGAGGGGCCGGGATCCGAGCCGTCCGCGTGCGCGGTATCCACCGCAGCGGTCGGCTGATCGTCGGGGTAATCGAGGCTCACTTCCGGTTCGGCCGGCAGTTGCGGCTCGGTCTGTCGAGTCCATGTGCCCAGGCCCAGTTTCGGCATGGCAAGATGCGGCAGGCGGAATGTCGGCAGTTTGAAGGTGAATTTCGGGATCGAAGGCGTGCGGGCCTTGACGTTGGCGGCGGCGGAAGCGACCAGGGCCGGCGTGCGGGCGATGAGATCGTCGGCGGCCAGGAGCAGCCCGACGATGATCGTGCTGGCCAGGACCAGTCGCGTGCCGACGGTGTTGAAATGCGTTTGCAGGAATGCGGACAGGCCGATGCCGATGATGCCGCCGGAGCCTTCGGGCATCCCGCTGCTCCAGCCGGGCCGGATGTGATGGACGGCCGCGGCGAACGCGATGCAGACCAGCAGCAGGCCAATGGCGCGGAGCCACCAATCGCTGATGGGGGCTTTGGCGACCAGCAGGGCGACGCAGATGCCGGTGTAAAGGAGAAACGGAAAAATCCCCTGGCCCAGGGCCAGGAAGGCGTAATAGGCGACGAACGACCCGACGTTTCCGCAGACGTTGGCGGTGGGTGGATAGGGATAGACGGCGTGGCTGGGCCAGTCGGTGGGATGGAAACTGCCCAGCGCCAGCATGAGGAAGACCCAGACGACGACGGCGATGAAAAGCAACGTGTTACGGGCGAGGTGTGAACGCATAGTGGGGAAACGGTTTAATGTCCTGTGTGTCCGAAGCCGCCGGCGCCGCGAGGGGTGGAATCGAGAGTGTCGGCTTCAACAAGCTCGACCGGCGGGACGGGGAGAATCAGCATTTGGGCGATTCGCATGCCGCGCTCGACGGTGAAGCTCGCCCGGCCGAGATTGATCATCGGAACCTGCACCTCGCCGCGGTAATCCGAGTCGATGGTGCCCGGCGAGTTGATCAGGCCGATGCCATGCCGGACGGCCAGACCGCTTCGCGGCCGGACCTGAGCCTCGTAACCATCAGGGACGGCCATGGCGAATCCGCAGGGGATAAGGCGGATATCGCCGGGGTGCAGGATGGTCGGTTCGGTGACGGCGGCGGAAAGATCAAAACCGGCCGCCCGATCGGTCATACGGCGCGGCAACGGCACATCGGCCGAGCCCGCCAGCCGCATGATTTTGACCTGGACCGGTTCCATATCTCCTATAGTCTGATTTATCGGCCAAAACGGCCTTGCGGCGACAGGGGAAACGGGGGGCGGGAGTTCCGGTTCTGTGTGGGCGCGGCCGGCGAAAATGGCATGCACTTGTGATGCACCGACAACCTACCAATTTCTGACGAATCGGTAGGTTTTCAGCACGAAAACGTAAGAAAGCGATATTTCGTGACCACCCACAGACGGGGAAAAGAAGGGCGGCGAGGGCGATCTGCGGTCACTTGACCTTGAAGACCTTGCCGCACTGCTGGCACATCCAGCACATGCTCCATTCTCGGTAAAGACTCGGCAGTTCTTTGCTGTTCCATGCGGCTTTCGACGCGGCCGAACGAAACCAAAAAATCGCTGTGACGGCAAGCCCGAACGCGATGATGCCTGTTTCACCGGCTCTTTGGTCATAAGGGTCGGGATGGAGAGCAGATGAAATGCAAACCGCGCCCGACACAACTGCGGACGCCGCAAAGAACAATCCCATGAGGACCGGCGAAGTGATGCCTTTCTTCAAAGGCGGAGAAGCTCTGGCGGACAACGCCGATTGCGACTGGCCGCCACCAGCAAAGACGGCCACACTATGCAGGCCAACCCCCACGCCGGTTGCGCCACCGACGCTCACATCGCCTTGGTAGATAACACGAAGTGACGCGGTCTGCGACGATCCGCAGTGCGGGCAGGCGTGTGGGTTCGGTTGTGTGGCGGCGGCTGGCTGGGCTGTTTTGCTCTGCCGTTCCAGAATGCCGTGACAGTCGGCGCAGACGACCGAGCCGTTCCAGACCGCTGGCGTTTCAAGGTTTCCGATTGTGCGGCCACAGTTGGCGCACGTTTCCATGGTTGTTCCCCTTTCCTCGGGATTCCGTCGGCTTGGGTCCATCTTACCGTCGCGTCTTGATCGAACGCCAGAGCGTCCAGTCGCTCCGGCGTGTCGAGCGTGCCCGAATTTCCGGGCGACCGCCATTTCCTCCTCCCCTTGTACCCAGGGGGAGGATGGAGGTGGGGGCTCTTCTGGAGCAACTCTGGAAGGCCGAGTCCCCGAGCAGCGCCGCGGCGGCCGACCCCCACCCCGACCCTCCCCCTGAGTACAAGGGGAGGGGGTAAGAGTTTGCGCCGCAACGGGTTACTCTTGCCGGGGAATTCGCGCAGGCTCCGGGTGTCTCCTTCGTTCGATGTGCGAATTCCGCAAAACGCGGCTTGAAAATCTGCACAGGTCAGGTGAATAGCCTGACGCATCGCGACAGTAACTCGTTGGCGAATTGGGACTTATTCATTACCGGCAGGGGTTCGCGGCGGCCGTCGGGGTAGATGAGGATGGGCTGGATTGAGGCGCTGGACATGGTGGCAAGGGGATTGGCGACGATCAGGTCCAGGGATTTGGCGATCAATTTGCCGGCGGCACGCTGGGGGACGGCGGCGGATTCGAGGCTGAAACCGACTGTCCGCTGGTCGGGGCGCTTGATCCGGCCGACGGCGGCGAGGATGTCCTGCGTCGGCTCGAATTCGATGGTGATCGGGCCGGAGCGCTCGATCTTGCCGGCGGCGGGCGTGCGGGGGCGGTAATCGGAGACGGCCGCGGCCATGACCAGCAGGTCGTGGGAGGGGAATTCCGTCAGGACGGCCTTCATCATCTCGGCGGAGGTTTCGACATCGATCCGCCGGGCGGCGGGATTGATGGGAACAGCGACGGCCGCGGCGATGACGGTGGTGGAATGCCCGCCGGCCAGAGCGGCGTCGGCCAGTGCCGCGCTCAATCGGCCGCTGCTGCGGTTGCCGATGAAGCGGACGGCGTCGATCGGCTCGCGCGTGCCGCCGGCTGTAATCAGGACACGCATGGGAAGCCCAAATGCGAATAAAGCGCAAGAACTAAATGCGAATAAACCGCAAAGACGCTGAGACGCAAAGGTAAGACCACGCCAAGAGCAACTCGCGTTCGCATAGATCGCCAGAATTCCAGATTTGAAATCTTCAGGTATCTTCCATCTTGGCGTCTTGGCGTCTTTGCGGTTTATTCTCCGCCATAAGTATTTTCGTCAACTGCTCGACAAGCTGGTCCGGCTCGGTCAATCGACCAGCGCCGACGCTCCGGCAGGCGAGCCAGCCGGATTCGGGGCCGATGAACTTGTAACCCAGACGCGTCAGCTTGGCCACGTTTTCCTGCGTGATCGGGTTCTGCCACATGCGGTTGTTCATCGACGGGGCAAAGACCACGGGGCAGGCCGCGGCGCTGATCATCAGGCTGACCAGATCGTCGGCCAGGCCAGCGGCGACTTTGGCGATGATATTGGCGGTCGCGGGGGCCACCAGCATCACGTCCGCCTTCTCGGTCAGGTGGATGTGATGCGGATCGCCGTGGTCGGGAAGAACGAACGTATCGGTGCGGACGGCCCGGCCGGACAGAGCTTCGAAGGTCAGCGGTGTGACGAACTTCTGGGCATCGGCGGTCATGGCGACGGTGACGCCGGCGCCCAATTGCACCAGCGAGCTGACGACATCGGCCACCTTGTACGCGGCGATGCCGCCGCAGACCGCGACGATCAGTTCGCGGCCGGTGAGGGTTTTTGTGGACGGCTGGCTCATGGGAACCTCGCACGCGTCCGATCGCCTCGCTTATCAAAGCCGCCGGCGAAGAACCCCCACCTTTGTCCTCCCCCTGAGTACAAGGGGAGGAGGAGAGGCGGGCGGCCGGTGAGGGTTTTTGTGGACGGCTGGCTCATGGGAACCTCGTACGCGTCCGATCGCCTCGCTTATCAAAGCCGCCGGCGAAGAACCCCCACCTTTGTCCTCCCCCTGAGTACAAGGGGAGGAGGAGAGGCGGGCGGCCGGCTCCCGCGAATGCAACAAGAGGAAAAGCGGGGCGATGCGGCCCTTATTGCCCAACCGGCTTGCGCAGGCCGCTGGCTTCGTAGTCGATGGTGATCTTGTCCTGGATGATCTCCTGAATGACCACTTCCAGATCGGTCATGTTGCCGCGCTCGACCAGCGGGCGGGCGTTGTCCATCAGCTCCAGCCAGCGTTTCTGGATCAGAGCGGTGAGCTTAAACCGGCCGCCCATCTTGGCCACGATGTCATCACTTTTGAGAGCTTCGATCATTCTAGATTCCTCCAGATTTCTTGTGTCGGATAATTTTGCGAATTTCCTGAACGGCCCGGTCCAGCGAATCGTTGATCACCATGTAATCGAACGCCCGCGAGCCCTTGGCCATCTGCATTTCCAGCTTGGCGGCCCGGAAACGCTTGACGATTTCGTCCGGAGCGTCCCGGCCGCGATCGGTCAGCCGCCGCATGAGTGTAGGCTCGTCGGGCGGCAAAACAAAAATCAGCAGGGCGTCACCGTATTGATAGCGGACCTGCAACGCGCCCTGCACGTCGATTTCCAGAAGCACGTCCTGCCCGGCGGCCAGATGCGCCAGGGTCGATTTCTTGGGCGTTCCGTAGTAATGGTCGTAAACGCGGGCGTATTCGAGAAACTCGTCGGCGTCGAGGCGGCGGAAGAACTCCTCGCGGGAAATGTATTCGTATTTCTTACCCTTTTCATCGCCGGGCTCTTTGGCGCGGGTGGTGGCGCTGACCACGTAGACGATCCCCTCTTCGCGCGCCAGGCGGTTGGAGATCGTGCTTTTGCCGACCCCCGACGGGCCGCACAACACGATGAGGATGCCTTTGGTCTTGTCCATGGCCGGCCGAATACTCACTAATAACTTCCTGGTGAACCTGCCGCCAAGGGCAAGCCCCGGTCACTCCACGTTTTGGACCTGTTCCTTGAGACGGTCGATGGCGCCTTTGATCTCGACGATGGCGCGGGCGATCAGGGCGTCGTTGCTCTTGGATGCGATGGTGTTCGCCTCGCGCAGCATCTCCTGACTGATAAAGTCGAGCTTGCGGCCGGCGTGTTCCTCGTCGCGGCTGGCGTGCTCAAAGGCGTCGATGTGGCTTCGCAATCGCTGGATTTCCTCGCTGACGTCGGCGCGCTCGGCAAAGACGGCGATTTCCTTGAGCAGGTCGGCCTGGTTGACGGACAGCTCCGCCTTGGAAAGAAGCAGATTGACGCGCTGGGTGAGCTTGCGGTGGTATTCGTCCACCACGCCCGGGGCGCGGCCGGCCACGATCGCCAGTTGCTCGGTGATGACCCTGGTGTGTTTAAGGAGATCGGCCAGCAGGGCGATGCCCTCGCGGTTGCGCATGGCGGCGAGCCGCGAAATCGCCTGGTCGGTGAGTTGCCGGATGGTATCGCCATGTCGCGCGATTTCGTCGGTTTCGTCGCGGGGTTCCTGGCAGACGCCGGGGAGTTGCATCAGGTTGGCCAGGTCGATCGTGACCAGCCGGTCGAGTCCCTTGACCGAGCGGAGCTGTTCGAGATACGCCTTGAGGGCCGGCACGTTGATGTGGTGGGCGGCCTCGGCGCTATCGACGCGCATCTTGAGAATGTAGGTGATCGATCCCCGCGACAGAGAGCGGCGAAGGATGGTCTCGACCTCCGGCTCCATGCCGCTGACGTTTTCCGGGAGCTTGATGATCGGCTTGAAAAAACGGTTGTTGAGGGAGCGGATTTCGACGGCGTAATGGGTGCCGTCGCGCTCGCCGGTGGCGTCGCCGAATCCGGTCATGCTGTCAATCATGCGGTCACCTGTGGGATCACGATCAGAGCGACCCGCTGGTCGTGGGCGAAGCCGGCGCCATTGGCGCGGGAGTGGAGGGCGCCGGCGCCAAGGGCGATGGCGACGACGGGCCCGACGGCTGGGGCGCGGCGACGATCGGCGTGGCGGTGGCCGCGGGAACTTTCAGGGCGACGCGGTCCGCCACCACCGCCAGGATGAGGAACAGCAGGAAAAACCCGCTGGTGACCCATGTGAGCACGTCGCCGGTTTTGGCGCCAAACGCCGTATTGCCGCCGGCGCCGCCGAAGGCGCTGGACAATCCGCCGCCGCGGCCCTTCTGGATCAGCACCAGCAACACCAGCAGCACGCATACGAAGATGAAGAGCGACAGCACCAGATAAAGAAAGAAAGTGAACATGTCTCGTTCCCGCCGCCGTGGGGCGGCATTGATTCGCAGGTCCGTTCAACGCGCCGCCGCAACCGCCGCCGCCGCTATCGCCAGGAAACTCTCCGCCTTCAGCGATGCCCCGCCGATCAGCCCGCCGTCCACATCCGGTTGCGACAGCAGAGCCTTGGCGTTGTCCGGCTTGAGGCTGCCGCCGTATTGAATCCGCACCCGGTCCGCCAGATCCTGCGAATAGGTCTTGGCCAGCGTCTGGCGGATGAAGGCGTGAACCTCCTGAGCCTGGGCATCGGTGGCATTCCGGCCGGTGCCGATCGCCCAGACCGGCTCGTAGGCGATGACCAGCCGCTGTGGATCGGTCACCCACGCGCCCAGTTCGCCAAGCTGCGTGCGCACAACATCGAACGTCTGATTCGCGTCGCGCTGCGCCAGGGTCTCGCCGACGCAATGCACCAGCGTCAACCCGGCCGCGTAGATGGTCTGCGCCTTTTTCGATACCAGTTCCGGTTTTTCGCCAAGCACATGCCGTCGCTCGCTGTGGCCGGCCAGGACGAAACTGACCGACAAGTCCTTGAGCATTTCGATGGAGATTTCGCCGGTGAAAGCGCCGTTCTTTTCGATGTACACGTCCTGGGCGCCGAGCTTGACGGTCGATCCCGCGACGGCGGCGCCGACGGCGTCCAGATAGACAAACGGCGGGGCCACGCCGATATCGACGCCGGACATTGCTCCGCGCACCACGCCGCGAGCCAGGTCGATCGCCGTCGATCGCGATGTGTTCATCTTCCAGTTTCCCGCCACAAACGATACGCGTTTCATGCAGACACTCCCAATGCCGAATCGACCCGGCCGGTGGGCGGCGGGGATGCGATCGGTTCAAATTCCTTGCCCGTGATGGCGGCCACGCGCCGCAATTGCCCCATCAGTTCGGTGAACACCGGCGGAAACAACGCCTGCGGCCCGTCACATTGCGCCTCGCTGGGGCAGTAATGCACCTCGACGATGATTCCGTGCGCCCCGGCCGCCATGCCCGCCATCGCCAGCGATGGCACATATTCCCGCCGGCCGGCGGCGTGGCTGGGATCGACGATGATCGGCAGATGCGACGCCTCCTGCACGACGGGGATGCTGGTCACGTCCAGCGTATAGCGAACGCTGTCCTCGAAGGTCTTGATGCCGCGCTCGCAGAGGATCACGCCGCGGTTGCCCTGGCTCAGCACGTACTCGGCCGACAGCAGCCAGTCCTTGACCGACGCCGCCAATCCGCGTTTGAGCAAGACCGGCTTTCGCGTCCTGCCGACTTCGCGGAGGAGATCGAAATTCTGCATGCTGCGGGCGCCGATCTGGAAGCAATCAACCTTGCGTTCCATGGTCTCGACCTGGCGCGTGTCCATGACCTCGACGCAGATGGGCATGCCCAGTTCGTCGCCGCAGGATCGCATCCAGTTCAGGGCGTCCTCGCCGAGTCCCTGGAAGGAATACGGGCTGGTGCGCGGTTTGTAGACGCCGCCGCGAAGGATGGTCGCTCCGCCGTCGCGAACTTCGCGGGCGATGCGGCGCAGCATGTGTTCATTTTCAACGGCGCACGGCCCGGCGATACACGCGGCGTGCGGGCCGCCCACTTTCACCCGCGGGACCGAACCCCCGCCGATCTCGACGACCGTGTCCTCATCGTGAAACTCGCGGCTGGCGAGTTTGTACGGCTTCATGATCGGGACGACTTTTTCCACGCCGTCCAGAGCGGCCAGATGGTTCTGGTCGATGAGTCCCTCTTCGCCGACGGCCCCGATGACGGTGCGGAATCGTCCCTGCGACAAATGCGGCGCGCACCCCATCCGCACGATCTCGGCGACCACCCGGTCCACCGAAGCCTGCGGCGCATGCGAATTCATCACAATAATCACAACGCACTCCTGGAACCAACGAAGATGGCGCACCGGCCAGTCTGGCTGGAACAAGCCCAGCATATTAGCCGTTTTGGCGCGGGCAAACAATAGAAGGGGAAAGGCAATAAACCGCAAAGACGCTGAGGCGCAAAGGGCGCGCCAAGAGCCCCACTCCGTCGACCCGCCTCTTCCCCCGATCGCAGGCGGAGGAAGAGGCGGGCGCTTGAGAATGTAACCACGCTCTTGCGCGGCGGGCCTACCGCATCACTTGGCCAGTTTCCCGGAATCGATGACCTTGTACAGTTCACTTCCGGCCAGGAGGACCGGGCCGTAGCCGTGGACGTCGTCGGAGGGTTGGCGGCTGACGTAGTCGTTGATCGTCGTGGTTCTGGTGAGGCTGGTTCCGGGCACGGTGCCGGTGACATGGCCATCGGCGTCGATGCGCGAGGTCAGGCCGGCCCAGCCCTTGACGACGACGGGGCCGAACGTGGCGGCATCGAGCCAGCCACGGTTGATGCCGCGGCACATCGCGTAGGTGAACATGGCCGAGCTGCTGGTTTCCTCCCACACCTCGGGATGATCGATCACCTGCCGCCAGAGCCCATCAGGGGCCTGATACTGGGTAAGGCCCTTCATGAAGTCCTGATATTGGGCCAGGACGGCGTCGCGGCCGGCATAATTGTCGGGAAGAACGGTCAGCAGTTCGGTGAGGGCCATGGCGCACCAGCCGTTGGCGCGGCCCCAGGCCACCTTGGGCAGATTGTCATTGGCGCCCAGCGGGGCGCCGTGGGCGTAGATGTGCTCGGTCTTCATGTACAGATGCTGGGCGAAGAGATTGGACTGCTTGATGTCGTCGTCCCAATACTTGGTATCGCCGGTGTATTTGCCGGCCCAGGCGAGCGGTGCGCCGCCCATATAGAAGTCATCGCCCCAGATCGTGTCCGGGGGAAACGGGGTGGTGCGATCGAGAATGCCATCGGGAGCGCGATGCTGGCGGGTGCTGACCCAGGCGATGGCGGTGTCGATGAAGGGCTTCATGTCCGGTCCGACCTTGGCGATACCGGCTTTCATCATGGCTTCGCTCATGGCGCCGCAGTCATCCATGCTGCCGGGGCGATTGACGCGGACGAACGGATCGCCGCGGCCCAGGCCGGACGTCTTGGGGGCCATATCGTGGAAGAGCGTGAACCAGCGGGCGGTGTAGTCGGAATACCGGGTATCGCCGGTGTTGGCGGCGACGTTGAGCATGCCGTTGTGAACGACGGCGAACGGGTATGCCATCGGGGCAAAGCTGGCCGGGCCGTTCATCTGGAGAGCGTACGCGGAGCCACCACCGGCTGGAGCGCGGCCGCCACCGCCACGTCGAGCGCCACCGGGAGCAGCGCCGGCGCCAGCGGCACCAGGCGCGGGGGCGGCTGCCGCGGCGGGAGCTGCGGCGGCAGCAGGTGCGGCGGCGCCCGCAGCAGGGGCGCTGATTTGTGTCGCGGGCGCGCCGGTGCGGTTATCAATCAGGACAGGCGAGGCGATGGTGGTAAGCCGGGTAAACACGTGATCGAGCACGGCCTTGACCGCCTGCGTCGTTGGCGCGGCGGGAACGGCCGGCGCGGGTTGCGCCGCGGCAAAGACGGCCGGCAAAGCGAAGACGGCCGCGACGATCGGAAGAAGCCACATTCTGCGATGAGTACGGTTCATAAATCCCTCTTTGAAAGATGGTTGCACATATCGAGATCAGGACGCCTTTGCGGAATTGTCGGAAATTGTGGTCGGTATGGTTCGGCCGATAGAGGCATAGGCCAGCAGAAGGCCGATGATGATGAAGAGTGCCATGACGGCCACTCCAGCGGCGGCGCCGCTCTTGCCCTTCATGGCTGTAACCAGGCTTTGCCAGTGACTGGATGTCAGAACGACGCCCAATGCGCCCAGCACGCCCAACACGGCGCCGCAGGCCAGGAGCGGTACGCTGAGGTTCTGTGATTCATGAACCACATCGGCCTGCGTTCTGGTCGTGCCGACGAAAAGAAAATAGATCACCAGTGCCAGCGGGTACATCGAACCGGCCCAGATGAACATGCCGATATAGCCGTTGACGGGAGCGAACTGTATTGCGGCTCCGGCGGCGAGGTTCATGACCATGCCGCCAATGGCTCCGGCTGTGCCGCCCAGTCCGACGATCGATCCGGCCACGGCGGGAGGGAACATGTCGGTGCTGGTCGTGAAAATATTGGCCGACCATGCCTGATGCGATGCCAATGCGAGGCTGATCAACGCAATGCAGACCCATGCGTGCCCGGCGAACGCGGCATATATCGAAATCGGCATGCATATGGCGCTGACGCCCATCGCCATATATCGCGACGCCGGCACGCTGAAACCGGACTTGATGAGGCGACCCGACAGCCACCCGCCCGCGATCGAACCGAATGCGGCAACCGTGTATGGAATAATCAATGATGTAGCGCTGCCCGCCACGGACATCTGGCGATTCTTCGCCAAATACGACGGTGTCCAGGTGAGAAAGAACCACCAGACCGGATCGGTCAGGAATTTCCCGATGAGAAACGGCCAGGCCTGTCGCTGGCGCAAGATCGTGGTCCAGGGAATATTGACTTTGCGAACCGGCGCGGCTTCCGAGCCACCACGGATGTATTCCAATTCGGCGGGCGAGACTTTGGGATGCGACTCGGGCGATTGGTACGCCGAGAGCCACCAGATCAGCCAGCATATGTCCATCGAGCCGGTAATGAGAAACGCCACCTGCCAGTGCCACTTGGACGCCAAGATCGCGATCGGTATTGACAATATCAACCCGACGTTGGAGCCGGAGTTGAATAATCCGGTTGCCAGGGCTCGCTCGCGCTTGGGAAACCACTGCGCGGTGCCCTTGATGGCGGCCGGGAAATTAGCCGATTCGCCCATCGACAACATGAGCCGGGCAACGGCAAAACCGATTGCGCTCCAGACAAACGCATGTCCGATCGATGCCAGCCCCCACACGGTCACCGCGATCGCCAGGCCCTTGCGAATGCCCAGCCGGTCGATGAACCGCCCGGCCAGCACGTACATGATTGCATACCCGGTGGTGAAGGCGAAATTGATCCAGCCGTATGCGGCGTCGTCGAAATGGAGGTGGTCCTGAAGCGTTACCTTAAGGTTGGCCAACACCTGCCGATCGCAATAGTTGATCGTGGTCACGCCAAAGAGCAAAGCGCAGATCCACCAGCGGTACGATGACCGGACGACGCGATCCGGCCCGGCCGATTGGACTTGGAGAGTGCTGACAGCCACACGAACCTCCCTTGAGGTCGAAATTTACAATGTATCTATCGAAGGTCCGCAGGCGCCACCTTGTCCATGTCGTCATAGACCTGGTTCTCGCCGGCCATCGCCCAGATGAAGCGGTACGCTGACGTGCCGCAACCGCAGTGAATCGACCACGGCGGCGACAATACGGCCTGGTCATTGCGGACCCAGATGCTCTTGGTCGCCGTCGGCTCGCCCATGAAATGGCTCACCAGATTGTCGCCGGGGAGGTCAAAATAGAAGTAAATCTCCGACCGCCGTGAATGCGTGTGCGGCGGCATGGTGTTCCAGACGCTGCCCTCGGCCAGTTCGGTGAAACCCATGTCAAGCTGGCAGCTTTTGACGGCGCCGGGGACGATGTATTGATGGATTTTGCGCTGATTGGCGGTGGCCGGGGCGCCGATGGCGCGCGGGGTGATTTTGTTCTTCTCAATCAGCGTGGTCGGATGGGCCGCGTGGGCCGGCGCGGAGAGAAGGAAGAACTTAGCCGGCTGGGCGGGATCGCGGCTCTTGAAACGCACATCGCGCGTGCCCATCGAGACATACAGCCCGTCGAGATTGCCCAGAGTGAATTCCTTGCCGTCGGCGGTGACGGTTCCCGGTGCGCCGACATTGATCATGCCCAGTTCGCGGCGAGCCAGGAAGAATTCGCTGCCGGTTTCGCGATCGTTGTCGAGCACTACAACATTCTGCCCCGGCCTGGCCCCGCCGACGGCAAGGCGGTCCAGATCGGTGAAGGTCATCTCGATGCGGCCGTCGGGTGTAAAGACATTTTCCACCAGAAAGGCCGCACGAATCTGCTGGGTAGTCAACGTCGCGACTTCGGAGGGTCGCGGCGAGATGCGTGGTCGTGACAAGTTATTTCTCCGCCAAACGTAAGGGCCAGCGCCGACGGCTAAACGCGACAAAGAACCGTTGACCGGATCGCAGGCCCGATTGGAACGAAAAAGACAATAAATCCGCCGCCCCCATCTTGCAAGAGCGCGGAGTGTGCGAACAGCGCGCCGGCCATTCCAATGGCCCCGCAATCCGGTATCCTATGATCCTGCGATGGCGATAATCGGCATTTTCGGCAAAAAGAACGGCGAAAGCCGTGGAGGTGCAGGCATGACAATCCGGGCAATCTACGAGAACGGCGTCTTCCGGCCGCTCAATCCGGTGAATCTGCCCGAAAAGGCGGAGGTGGATATTCTATTGCCCCAGGAGCAGGAGGATGAAGCCGAGCTCGCCCGACGCGAAGAAGGCCGCAAGGCGATCATGGAGATCTTGTCCCACCGATTTCGTAGCGGCCAGACCGACCTTGCGGCACGCCATAACGAGCACCAGCCATGAAAACGGTCTTCCTTGACACCGTCGGCCTGATCGCGTTGTGGGATGAGGACGATGAATGGCAGAGCGTCGCCTTCGCGGCGACAAATTGCTGGACGTGCCGCGGACGAGATTCGTCACGTCGCCGTACATTCTTATGGAATGCGCAAACAGCGTCGCAAGGACACGATTTCGCGCCGAAGTATGCGTTCTGCGCGATCGACTCATCGGGCAGAAGGATCTGATCGATCCTTCCGCCAGCGAGCTTGAGGAAGCGTGGTTGGCCTATCGGCGCGACGCTGCCGGCGGCGCGAGCATCGTCGATCACATTTCCTTCGTCGTGATGCGTCGCCTCGGTATTACGGATGTGTTCAGCAATGACCGCCATTTCAGGACCGCGGGGTTTCACACGCTTTTCTAATGCGGGCGCGAACACGGCCCGATACCGCAATCCCGGTCGGGCCGCATAGGCAGCCTTATCCGGAAATCTGCGCGGAACGCCGGAACTTTTCACCGTATCGGCCGTCAAACCCGACGGAGGCTTTATGACATGGCCAATTGTCGCAACTTTGTCCGTCTGTTTCGTCACCGCCGCCCTGGCGGCGGATTCAACCACACGCCCCGCATATGATGAAGTTGAATTTCAGCACTCGCCGTACCTGGCAATTACCAATGGAGTCGCGATCTACATCGGCACCGTCACATCGAAACACGACGTCGACAATTCGGAGAGATTTGTCGAGGAAGGGCGGTTGGAATTCAGCGTTCAAGAGACAGTGCGCGGTAAGAAGACTGATGGCCTGACCATTTCGTACACCGTGCAAACGGCGCCGACGAGGGGACCAGTCTTCTCCGATTGGCCGCCGGTCGATAATCTCATCAAGCAAAAGTCGCTTTTGTTGATCGTCGTCATGCCAATCGCGAACGACGCGACGCCTCAGAAAGCTGATCAGATCAGGGCGTGCAACGTCTACGTCATTTCCGGGGCGGATGACCCGATGGTCGCCGCGTATCGACGACTGTTGCCGATAGATTCACTTCATGGAAATGACCTGGAAACGTCACTGGCCGACGAGGCGAAGTCGGGCACCGTTGTCGAGCGCCAATTTGCAGAGGAGGCTGCCTACAAACGGCTTGATCCTGATGCTGCGGTGCCGATTATCGAGCTCGCGCTGAAGACAGGGTCCAACGACAAGCTCTATCCGCGGGATTTGTCTGTGGGCATCGAGTATTTGATCGACCTTGCTTTTTATCCGGGTAACACCCCGTCCCAACGCTTGGCAGCACGGTGTGTTTTTGCGCGACTGGCCTCATCTGATAATGAGGTCGTCAGAGGCAAGGCAATCAAGACCCTTGCGTCAATAGCCAAGGCCGGCGCGAGGCCGGATGAGTTGTTACCAACGCCCGCGAATCGAGACTCATTGATGCGAGCAGCATCGGCAGCAGCAAAGGATCCCAATGACGAACCACTCAGGGAAGACGCGGTAGCGGTATTGTCTTGGCTCGGTCAGCCCGCCACGGCCCCATCCACTCGGCCGTAGGCGGCGTCAGGCTTTCTTGGTCGGCAAATCGGGGAACCAGTGCAAGGCGATGGCTTGCTGGCCGAGGGTGGTCTTGCCGCAGCGGCTGCAGAGGGCTTTGTAGAAACGATCGGCGGCGGCGGGGTCGCGGGCTTTGAGCCAGGTGCCGGCCGTGCAGAGAACCTCGGCGGTCTGGTCGGATTCATCGGGCATCAGGGCGGCGGCCTGCCAGGCCAGATCGGCGGCCTGATAGCGGTAGTGGAATCGCTTGTCGATCGTCAGGGCGCTAGCGACAAAGCGGGCGATCTCATTGGCGGTGGGGGCCAGCAATTTGCCGAAGCGATAGGGTTTCTCCTTTTGATTGTCCTCCGCGCCGGCCATTGCGCCGAACATGCCTTCGACGATGAAATTGTCCGGACCCAATTCGGTGCCGAAGAGTTCCAGGCCGTCGTCGCGGGCGATTTGAGCGGCTTTCCATAGTGCGGCCGCCTGGGCATCGGCTGTCGCGTTCTTATTCCGGCCTGTGGCGAGATTGGCGATGTAATCCTTGTAGGTTTTTGCCAGATCGGCGGGGAAAAGCGGTAGAGCCTCGGTTGAGCGATCCAGTCTGGCCAGACGCCGGGCCAGAAGATAGCGCAGATCGTGCTTGTTGCCGAACCAGTCGATGGGTGACAGGTCATTGGCGCGTTTGACGAAATCGGCCAGTTCATCGACGGTCAGGACGCGCTCGGCGACGTATGCGGCGTCGGCCCAATAGTTGCTCTGCAGAAACAGCCGCAGGGCATCGACGTATTGTTGGCGTTGCAGGTCGAGCAATCCCAATTCGCCCTGAACCTGCTGGCGGGGATGCAGCGCAATCGTCCGGCCGTACGCGGCGCCTTCCTCGTTGTCAGCCGGGGCCCAGACTTCATCGACCGGAAAGGCAGTGGCGGCGGCGGCCATTTCGACGGCGGCCTTGTCGATCTGGCCGTCGTGAATCAGGAGTTTGGCTTTCACCCAGTGAGCCACGGGGCTGCTGGCGGCGGATCGATCGGCCCAGCGCCGGGCCAGAACAAGATCGTTCACTTGATAGGCGGCCAGAGCCAGGCGGTCAGCGCCGTCGATATTCGTCGCGCCGGTCTTTTCGACCGCATCGAGCCAGCCGTGGACAAGTGCGATTGTCTTTGAATCCCCGATCCCGTCGCCGAACACATTCGACGAACTGACAAGCAGAGCCGTGATTATGTCACGTGCCAGAGGATCGGCCGCGAGCGACGGCCAGGATTGCGGTCGCTCAAGGCACCTGGTGCAGGCGATGCGCAGCGATTGGGTCGCGGTGGAATCGCCAGCGGCCTTTTGCTGGGCATAGAGATGTATAGCGTCTGTAAACTTGTCGTTACGGAGATCAACCTGAGCTTCCCAGCCCAGGCTTGACGCCGCCAGGCCGACGCGATCGACAAAACCGGCGGCGGCCAGCGTGCGTGTCATGGCGAAAAACTCCGCCGCCTTGGCTGGATTATCGCTCATGTACGATTTGCCGAGCATGAAGGCGGCCCAGACGGATTTGTTCTTACGGCTGGATTCCGGCAGGGCCAGAAGATCGCTCCAGGCCGATCGAGCCGCGGCGTAGTCCTGCCGATCGAAGGCGATCACGCCGCGCAGGTAGTCCGCGAATTCCGCCGGCAGGCCCGCCGGGGTTTGGATCGGACCGGCGGCTATGGCCGGACGCACGACGCCCGCGTGTGCCGCATCCGTATGAGCGGCCGCCTGGGCGATGGCTTCCGCATCGACGCGAGCCTGTCGATATTGGGCGAGCAGGCGATTGCGATCCGGAGCGGCCGTGCGGGTGGCGGTAAGTGCGGTCGCCAGATCGGCCAGATCGGCGTCGATGGACTGCTGTTGGGGCGACTCTTGAGTGGTCGGCATGACGGCCGCGAAGCGTGGCTTGATCGTTGCGACGAGGCGTTGGGTTTCATGGCCGAAGTTCGCCTGCGGCGGGGCCAGTGCAGAGAAATCGGCATCCGGCAGGAGCTGATTGGGAAAGAACGGCCCGCAGGCGAGTGCGGCCGTGCCGATCCAAGCAATGAACGCCAGAAGAACCAACCCGGAGCGACGTGTGGGGCGCGACATAATCCGGACCTCCTGTCCGAGGGAGCGAACATCCTGTTCGCGGAAGAGCTAAAATACTGAATCCAAATCACGGGTCAATGCCGGACGGGAAAAAAATACGAGCTCACGCGAAGGCGCAAAGACGCAAAGAAGGTCGCCGTGCTACATGGCGCCTCGGCGTGCGATTCATTGGTCTTTCAAGACCATGAAGCTGAATAAGGAACACCCAGCCTGCGTGCCGCGCTGCGTGGCGTACATGCGCACGTACCGGGCGGTGGTTGTCTTGAAGGTCTCGTCGGTCACGGAATAGGCTGAGCCCTTCGTGGTGCTGAACACATCCGTCCAGGCGGCCGCGTCGGTGGAGACCTGAATCTTGAAGGCCTTGGCAAAATTCGTATGCCACTTCAGGATCACCCGGTTGATGTCCTTCGCTTCGCCCAGATCGACCATGATCCACTGCGGATCGCTGGCGGCGCTTTCCCAGCGGTAATTGATGTAATTCAGATACGTGGTGGGGGTGGTGACGTTACTGGCAACATTCGTGCCATCGACCGAAGAGGCGGTGGCGGTTTTGCCCAGGGCCAGATCGCGGGAAGTGTCGAATTTCCGCCACTGGCCGGTGGCCAGATTGAAATCCCAATCCTGGTAATAATTCATGCTCGGCGTATTGCCGTCGAATTCCAGTGGCAGCCACAGGAAGTCACCCTGGCGCAGCGCGGTCTTGATCCAGCGGTCGCCATCATACATATAAATGGTTCCCTGCGTGCCCTGGAAAGGGTAAACAAAATCGCACTGGGTGTCCCACGAGTTGTTCGAGCCGGGTGTGGACAGTGGCCTCGGCGGTGACCATGGTCCGGCCAGATCAGTGGCGGTGTATAAATTTGTGGCCGTGGACGTAATCATGGCGGTGCGGGACGTGCCGTAGTAATAGATGTTGTCGCGTTTGAAAATAAACGGAGCTTCGCGGCTGGGGATGTTAAATAGATACATACGCTTGTCGAGTGTCAAATAGTCGGGAGACATGCGGTAGATGCCATGCTGCCGGTTGGGCCCGGCGTTATCCCACACGTAGCACAGATACGCTTTGCCGTCCGTATCCTCGTACATGGACATGTCGCCCATTTTGGCGCCATCGATGAGAGTCTGGCTCTTGAAGGTGAACTTTCCATCGGGAGTTGAGCAGGTGGCGATTCCCAGGAACGCGGCGTCTCCATTGTACTTCAGGAACATGACATATTGCTTGGTCGAGTCATTGTACAGCATATCCATGCGGTTGGCCCCCACGTCCGTGTGCAGTATTATGCCCTTGTTGGTCCAGTGCATGAGATCGGTGGATTCGTAGCAGGTCTGATCGCGGGCTCGGTTGGTCATGCCATACCAGTAGTACTCGTTGCCGAATTGGCGCAGACACCCGGCGCGTGTGGCAATGCGATCTCCGTTCTGATCGACCCAGAAGAAATCATTGTGAATTGTCCCCCAAGCCGCCTGCGTCGTCGGGGCCGTCGTTGTTGCGGGATTGGCCGCGCCGGACGCGGGCGTCGCCGGCCCACTCAGACCAAGGCTGACAAGCATGGCGATATTGAGCACCATGAACGTCGAGGTTGTGCGTCCACTCATAGGATTCTCCTTTTTGGTTTCACGAAATGCCGATCCGGCAAGCCATCATCTGCCTCTGAATAGTCTGAAGTCGGGGCTGACGACTAATCTCTCAGCACCATAAAGCTGAACAACGAGCACCCGGCCTGCGTGCCGCGCTGCGTGGCGTACATGCGCACGTACCGGGCGGTGGTTGTCTTGAAGGTCTCGTCGGTCACGGTATAGGCTGAGCCATGCGTGGTACTGAACACATCGGTCCAGGCAGCCGCATCGGTGGAGACTTGGATCTTGAAGGCCTTGGCAAAATTCGTATGCCACTTCAGGATCACGCGGTTGATGTCTTTTGGCCCTCCCAGATCGACCATGATCCACTGCGGATCGCTGGCGGCGCTTTCCCAGCGGTAATTGATGTAATTCAGATACGTGGTGGGGGTGGTGACGTTACTGGCAACATTGGTGCCGTTGACGGACGAAGCGGTGGCGGTCTTGCTAAGGGCCAGATCGCGGGATGTGTCGAATTTCCGCCACTGGCCGGTGGCCAGATTGAAATCCCAGTCCTGGTAGTAGTTCATGATCGGCGTGTCGCCGTCGAACTCAAACGGCAGCCAGAGGATGTCGCCCTGGCGCAGCGCGGTCTTGATGAACCGGTCGCCGTCATACATGTATGTGGTTCCCTCGGTGCCCTGGATCGGGACGATAAAATTGCACTGGGTATCCCACGAATTGTTCGATCCCGGCGTGGACAATACCTTCGGCGGCGACCAGGGTCCGGCCAGATCGGTCGCGGTGTAGTAGTTCGTGGCCGTTGATGTGATCATGGCCGTGCGCGACGTGCCGTAATAATAGATGCCGTTGCGCTTGAAAATGTGCGGGGCCTCGCGGCTGGGGATGTTGAACAGATACACTCGCTTATCGAGCGTAAGATAATCGGCCGACATCAGGTAGATGCCGTGCTGACGATTCGGGCCGGCCTGATCCCACACGTAGCAGAGATACGCCTTGCCATCGGTATCCTGGAACACGGACATGTCGCCCATTTTCGAGCCGTCGATGAGCGTCTGGCTCTTGAACGTGAACTTGCCGTCGGGAGTGGACGAGGTGGCGATTCCCAGGTAGGCGGCGTTGCCGTTGTATTTCAGGAACATGACGTACTGTTTGGTCGATGCGTTATACAGCACGTCCTTGCGATTGGCGTCGATGTCGGTATGCAGCACGATGCCTTTATTGGTCCAATGCACCAGATCGCTGGAAACGTAGCAGGTGTGATCGTAGGCGCGGTTGCTCATGCCATACCAGTAGTACAGGTCGTTGAACTTCCGCACGCAGCCGCAGCTTACGTTGAGGCGGTTTCCATCCTCATCCACGCGGAAGAAATCGTTATGAATCGTCCGCCAAACCGACTGTGTCGCCGGCGCGGTGGTCGTCGTGGGACTGGCCGCGAGCGAAACCGGCGTAAGCGGCCCGTTCAGACCAATACCGGCAAGCAATGTGATGCCGAACAGCACAAGTACCGCAATGGCGCGACGACTCATGGGACTCTCCTTTTCTTGCCTTGGACGTGATACAGAACGAGAATCAGCGTAAACTTGCCCGTGCGCGGTGTCAATAAAATTGCTCCGGGCTGTCAACAATGGCGATTGAACTGATCGAGCGAAATGGGGGGCTGGTTCTGGCCGTGAAGGTCGTGCCGGGGGCTTCGCGCGATCGGGTGGCCGGTGAATATGGCGGCGGCGTGAAGGTGACGGTCAGCCGTCCGGCGCACGGCGGAGAGGCCAATGCGGCGGTCATCAAACTCCTTGCCCGGACGCTGGGATTGACGGCCGGGGATGTTCAGATCGTGCGGGGACACGGCAGCCCGCGCAAGGAAGTGCTGATTCGCGGAATCAGCGCAGCCGTGGCGCGGCAGCGGCTGACGGGCGAATAGTCGATGGCTGCGAGCGAATCTCGGTTGCGGCGTCCTACCTGGCTTTGCCCGTCGGGTTTTTCAGATCGGTTGGCGGGTTTGGCAGCAGGGCATCGGCGATCGGGCAATGGTCGATCGTTCTAATTCCTTCGATGACGGTTTGGGCGTTGAGAACGGCGCCCGCCCAGTCGGTGTGTGTGGTTTCGCCGGCGGGGAAGAGCGTGTCGGTCACCACCTTCTCGCCCAAGGCATTGTATTTCTTGCCGACCATGCCGTTCAGATCGATAAAGGGAACCTTGGCCGTCTCGGCGGCCTGCTTAGCCCAGAGCGTGAAATCGGCAGTGGGATTGATAGTGCCGTTGGTCCAGTGGTTGCGCGGGATCAGCGAGCAGATTATCACCATCGCGGCGCCTTTGCCTTGAGCATCGGTGACGTACTTGCGAAGATACCATCCATAGGAGTGAACGACTTCATCCTGTTTGGTCAGTGGGTTGTGGATCTGCATGACATCCTCGCCGTTGCCGGGGAGGCTGGCCCGGGCGCGGGCGGGATCGGCGGGATCGCCGCCGTCGTTGTGCCCGAATTGCATGATCACGTAATCGCCGGGTTGCATCTGCTTGAGTACCGCGGGCCACATGTTGGCGTTGGTCTGGAAGGTGCGGCTGCTGGTGCCGCCAACGGCCTTGTTCATGACGCGGATCCTGGTCTTATCGAAGAACGAGGCGATGGGGTTGCCCCAGCCCCATTGGCCGTTATTGCCGTTGTCCTGGCCGTTGCGGACCGTGGAATCACCGATGATCCAGAGCGTTGGGATGGCGGACCTGGTCGACGGAGCGGTGGCGGATTTGGTAGCGGGTGCGGCGCCCGATTGCGCCCGCGCTGTGGCGGCGAACAGTACGATGGCAAGGGATACGGCCAGCAAGCGATGAACGAAGAGGGCGTGCATTGGTGCTCCTGAAAAGCGGACAGGACATCAACACCGCGACGGCACGATGGCGGCGTCGGGCGCTGCCGGGAGACCATCGTAACAATCGATCAGCGAAAGACAAAACCTTCCCGACGTTTATCGCAGTGTGGCAAGTATCTGTGCGCTGAGGATCGGCGCCAGCATGCACAGCGGGGCGACCGACGCGTAGGCGACGGCGGGGGCGTCGGACCCTGTGAATTCCGTGGCGAACATCAGGGCGGGCGTGCTGGTCATGGCGCCGGCGACCATGCCGCTGAGCGTGATGAAATTCATCTTGAACACTCGGCGGGCGAGCAGGGCCACGAGGAAGACCGGGACGACGGTGATGATCGCGCCGCAAAGGACGAACACCAGGCCGCCGTCGATGAGGCGCTGCAGCAGATGGTCGCCGGATTGGAATCCAACGCACGCCAGGAAGACCGCCAATCCCAAATCGCGAAAGAGCTGATTCGAGGGCGCGGGCATGTACCAGACCACCGAGCCGATATTGCCAAGTTGCGACAGAAGGATGGCGGCGATCATGGGGCCACCGGCCAGGCCGATTTGCAGCGGCGTGCTCAGGCCGGGCAGGCGGATGGGGATGCTCCCGATGAGGATGCCCAGTGCGATGCCCATGAAGATGGGTATCAGGCGAGGTTGATCGAGGGAAGCCCGCGAATTTCCCAGTTCGGCGGCGACGATCTTCAGGCCCTCTTCCGGGCCGATGGCGACGGCCGTGTCGCCGAACTTGAAGGTGAGGCTGGCCGACGGAACCAGATTGACGCCGGAGCGCAATACGCGAGTGAAAGTGACCCCGGTTCGCGCCGGGATGGCCAGATCGCGCAATGATTTGCGCAGGATGTGCGGGCGGGTGACCAGTATCTCCATGCGCTGAATGTTGGTGGCGAGATGATCGATATTGATCGGGCTGGGCCGGCCGATGGCCTCAACCAGCTTCTGCAATTCAGCGACGGGGCCGACGGCGCGGTAGATATCGCCTCGCTGGACGATGGTGTCGGCGGTGGGGATGGTCATTCGGCCGTTGCGCACCAGCCGCGAAAAGAAGGCCGGTGAATCGCGAACCAGGGGATGGTCGCGCAGGGCGATGCCGGTGTATTGGGGGTTGGTGATCTCGATGTCGAGAATACCGGCCGGCGGGCGGCGCGCTTGTTGCGCGGCCTGCAAGGCGGCGCGCTCGTCGGCGACGTTGATCCGCAACGCCGGTCGCAGGCCGGCGATCACCAGGCTCGGCCCCACCAGGCCGAAGGGATATGTCACCGCGTACGCCAGTCCGGTGACGGCCAGGGCCCTGGTGAACTGGTCCGGTGAGCCGGCGAGTGTCTGGCGCAGGATTTCCTGCCCGGCGGCCAGTGCGGTGGTCGTCGTGAACGCGCCGGTAAAAAGACCGCTGGTGGAAAGTGGTGCTGTGCCGGGAATGAACGCGGCCAGCACGGCCAGAGCGGCGCCGATCAGGATGACCGCAACCGCCAGAAGATTGAGCTTCAGCCCCTCGGCGCGCATCGACTCGATAAACCCGGGCCCGACCTGCAGGCCGATCGAGAACACCAGAATCGTCAGCGAGAAATCGCGAAGGAATCCGAGGACTATTTCCGGCGGCGGCGCCAGCAGATGAAACTGCGAGAACGCCAGCGCGGAAAAAAGAACGCCCGACACGCCCAGACGGATGCCATAAACGCGCACCGAACCCAATGCCAGGCCAATGACCACGGCCGTCGCCAGAACCAGCAGCCCCGCCGCATCCGATCCGGGCTGGATTTGGGCCAGTATGGGATAGGCAAACTCGCCAATCAGCAGGCAATGCGCATCGAAAATCGACAGACAAGGCGTGAACATGGCATTACTACCGTCGTGCACTTTCCCCGGCAAGGCGCGACACCAGAACGCGGGCCGGCGAAAGGCCCGGTGTGTCTGCCAGCGATGCGACGGCGATCGCGGCGGCGGACTGCGCCTCCTCCATCGTGTCGTACAGCGTGAACAGCGTGCTGCCGCTGCCGCTCATGCGAATGGGGCGCCGGCATACGCTGCGGAAATGGTCGGCCAGTCGAGGCAGTCGCGGCTCCAGATCAAACGCCGGCTTCTCCAGATCATTGACAAGATGTTCCAGCAGTTCGATCGCCCGAAGCGCATGCCAATCGGGAAACTCCGCTTCCACCGTCAGGGCATCGCCCAGCGAGAGCTCGTCAAAGCGGCGATAGACGGCCGCCGTCGGCATCGGAAATGCCGGCAAAACCAGCATCGCCGCCCGCGGCGATGGCGGCGCGACGGGATTCACAATCTGGCCCCGGCCGCGGCAGATGCTGCTGGGGCCGTGAAAGAAAAACGGCACATCGGCGCCGAGTGTGGCTGCCAGTTGGGCCAGCCTCGGCATCGGCCAGTAGATGTTCCAAAGGCGGTTGAGCAGAATGAGCGTGGCGGCCGCGTTGGAACTGCCGCCGCCCAGGCCGCCACCCATGGGAATGCGTTTGGCAAGCCGGATATCGGCGCCGCAGGGCGCAAACGTATCCGGTGACGTGTAGGAATCGGCGTATCCCTCGGCCTCCGCGGAGACGGCATGGGCCAGGGCCGTGGCGGCGCGGACGATGAGATTGGTGGCATCGCATGCGAGATCAGGCTGGTCGCAGGTGAGGCGAATGCCGCCGGGCGAGCTGGTGGCCGTTATCGTGTCATGCAGGTCCAGCGTCACCATCCAACTGAGCAGCGGATGATATCCGTCGCTGCCTTGCGGCGCGACGCGCAGGTGCAGATTGATTTTGGCGGGCGAATGGAATGACATCGGCGTCGGCTGAGGTTGCGGAGTCGTTGGGTCGCAAAGCCGGGGCTATTTCACTTTTGCGTAGAGGCCTCTTTCGCAGCCGACCACAAAGTGCTCGACGCAGGCCTTGAGGTCTTCCCATTTCTGGCGGATCTGGTCGGCCTCCTTGAGGTCGATCTTCGACTGCTCCTCGTACGAGGCCGTGACCTCGTGAAGCAGTTCGCTGAAATCGCGCACCATGCGACGGGTTTCCGAGACGACGGATTCCTCGTTGGTCTTGCGCAGGCCGGTCACGGGATCGACGACGAAGAACCCGCCCGCCTGGTTGCACAGCCAGCGGATCAGGGCGATGTCGCGCGTGAGCATATAAATGTCGCGAACGCGATCAAGCGGGTTCTTGGTGCCGCTCTGATCGGGATCGTCGTTGTCGGCGGCGGGTTCACACCATTTGTAGACCAGGGCCGGTGAGACGCGCAAAGCGGCGGCGACGGCCTTGACGCCCGGTTCATCGACGGCCTGGCGGATGACCTCGAAGGATTTCATGCCCGCAATGGTACGGCCTGGGTGGCCGGGTTCAAGGGTTTTGGAACTTCACGCACTTCACTTTGTGGCAACGAGGTGCGAGTGTGCCAGGACGCCGGGCCGCTTGACGCAGCACAGCCCTCGAATCGAGAAACCACAGCCCTCCAATTATGGGACCTCCTGTTGCGGCCTCGGTCGGGGCTTGCAATTGCGCGGCGGGGGCGGCATAGTATGTTAAGTCTGTTTCCCATCGTGCGTTACCGTTGGGTCGAGGGAGATATGGCAACGATAACCAAAAAAGAGATCATCGATCGCATTGCTGATGGCGTGGGTCACCGGCGCGTGCAGGTCAAGCGGATCATCCAGCAATTCCTCGACGAAATTGTTGACGAACTGGGCAAGGGCAACCGCCTGGAATTCCGCGACTTCGGCGTCTTTGAGACCAAGCTTCGCAAGGCACGCCGCGCCCAGAATCCCAAAACCCTCGCCCCGGTACAGGTCCCGGAAAAGCGCACCGTAAAATTCAAGCTCGGGCGTATGATGAAAAGACGCCTCGGTGAGCTGACCGGCGCCGCCATCGACGACGACGCGGGCGATCTGGACGACATGGACGAATCGTCCGACGGCGAGGACGTGGATGAAAAGGACGACGCCGACGATTCGGGCGAGGATGAGCCGGATTGAGTGGAGCCAGGTGGATTCCGAAAGTCGCCACCGGTAAAGATCGCCAGCCATGCCAACCACGCGGACTGATCTCATCCGCCTGTCTCGCGCCAAGTTGCGCGATGCCGAAGTTCTTTTGAGGAATCGACGCTATCATGGGGCCGTGTATCTCAGCGGGTACGCTGTTGAATTCGCACTGAAGGCAAGAATCTGTCGGTCACTGCATTGGACGGAATATCCGACTCAAAAGGAATATGATTCGTTCAGGACGCACGATCTGGAACGGCTGCTGCATTTATCCGGCCGGAGCCAGTCGATACGAAGCAGTGTCTCCAATACGTGGGCATGGTCGGAGGTGAAGCAATGGAAACCCGAGAAAAGGTACGAACCGCTAAGGACAGTAACTCGGAAGTACGCCGCCGACATGATCGCCAACGTACGAACGGTTCTGGCGCTGATATGAGCCAGATTGCCGAAAAACTAAGGGGAATAGCGCGGGAAATCGTGGCAGATGGCCGTCCTTTGGGCTTTTTTGCCGCGTTCCTGCCGGACGATTCTCCCGGTGTGTGGGATGTTGTGGTCAGCGCGCCGTGGGCCGTGCGGGATCGAAGCGCAGCGATACACTATATTGTCCGCAAGCTACACGCGACGCTGACCAGGCCGGAATTGATGAAGATTGCCGGCGTCATTGTGCTGGACAAGACGCCGGCGCCGCTGGCCGCGCGCCTGGGCAGCGTTGATATCGAGGAAAATGTGACGGCCAGCGACGTGGAAATCAACGACATCACCGTCCGGGCGGCCTATGTCTTCGTGTTGAAGCTCCCCAGGGTCCGAAAGCAAAAGTTGATTTCACGCCAAGTCGATTGAACACCGACTCCCGATTGGAACAGATTCTCGCCGCCGCGCTTCAGGCGCGCCAGCACGAGCATCTCCTGCGCCGCCGCGTGACCTGCCGGCATCTCGATGCGACGCACGTCGAAATTGCCGGCCGGCGGATGGTCAATTTCGCGACCAATGACTATCTCGGTCTGGCATGGCATCCGCGTGTGAGGGAAGCGGCCGGTGCGGCGGCCCGGTCGCATGGCGCCGGCAGCGGGGCATCGGCGCTGGTCAGCGGCTACACCGATCTGCACGCGCAGGCCGAGGAGGAAATCGCCCGCTGGAAGGGCACGCAAGCAGCCGTCATTCTGCCCAGCGGATACCAGGCCAACCTTGCGGCGATTGTGGCGATCGCCAAAGCCGCGGAATCCACCGGCCGGCCAATCCGCCTGCTCATGGACAAGCTCGTTCATGCGTCATTGATCGACGCGGTGGCCCTGAGCGGCTGCCGGTTCCGCGTTTTTCCGCATAACGGCATCGAGAAATTGTCGCGACTTCTTGTCGTCGGGGACAAGAACGGGGACGCATCTCGTTTTCCCGCCGAACCGCCCCCGCTCGATGTGATCGTCACCGAATCGATCTACAGCATGGACGGCGATGCGGCGCCTGTGAAGCGCTTGGCGGAATTGTCGGCCGCGTCATCGGCGGCATGGCTCCTGGACGAGGCGCACGGTACAGGCGTGTACGGCCAGCATGGCAGCGGCTATGCGGCCGAGCAGGGCGTGTCGGCCGATGTGACCATCGTGACCCTCTCCAAGGCAATGGGCTGCTCCGGCGGCGCAGTATGCGGCAGCCGGGCATTGTGCGACGCGATCGTTAATTTCGGCCGGGCCTATGTCTATTCAACGGCCCTGCCCCCGCCAACGGTGGCATCGGTACTGGCGGCGCTGGCCGTCATGCGTGACGAGCCGTCGCGGCAGGCGCGGGTCCGCGAATTGGGCGTGCGCGTGCGGGCACAACTGGCGTCATTGCCCTTGGACACCAAGATCACCGGCGGCGATTCTCCGATTATCGCGGTCGTCGTGGGCGATGCACAGCAGGCGATAGGCATATCCCAGCGCATGGCCGACGCGGGTTATTGGATTCCCGCGATCCGCCCGCCGACCATACCGCCCAACCAGAGCCGCTTGCGGATCACGCTTTCCAGCGAGCACAGCGATACGGAAATCGACGGGATGATCGCGGCGATGGCTGGCGCGATCGAAGGGGCGTGAGAAGGCCGCCGACAGGTTCCGTCGCCGGTTCACAACGTCGGCGGCGGAAGATGCAGCGCGTTCCAGCGATGGGCAAAGAACGCTACCGCCGCGTGCAGGCGGGATTTCACCGTGCCCAGCGGGATGCCCAGGATGTCGCCGATGGTCTTGTAGGGGAACTGGTGAAAATACGACAGCAGCACGATCTCCCGCAGATGCTGGGGCATGCCGGCGATGGTCTGGTGAACCAGATCGCGCATCTCGCTCTCTTCCATCGGCTGGCTGGGCAGAGCGGCGGGCGATTTGAGCATATCGACGAACCGGCCGCCGTCGTCGTCGTTGGGGTTCATGCTCGCTTCCAACGGCGTGGTGTTGCGGCGGTTTTGCGAACGGAGCAGATCCCGAGCCTTGTTGGCGGCGATGGTGAACAGCCACGGCCGGAAATGCCGGGCGGCATCGAACGTGTCCGCGGATTGGTGCACCTGGAGGAATGTCTCCTGGAACGCATCGTCGGCGGCGGCCCGGTTGCCCATGAAGCGGATGAGAAAATGATACAGTTCCCGCTCATAGCGCTTGACCAGGGCATCGAAACTGGCCCGGTCGCCAGCGCGATAGGCCGACAAAAGCTGCTCGTCGGTAATGGTCCCAGCGGGCGGCGCCTGGGCCGGCGGTTCGGGCCGTGGGTTGGATTGCGATACCGTGTGGAAACCCGCATCGCCCAAGCCGGCCGCGATCGTTGCAGTAAAGGGAGGTGTGCCAACCGCAGGGTTCTCGGCCGGCTTTTCAGCGGCAGGATCGAACTTTCGCCCTTGCACATACAGGCGCATCGTTTCCTCCGATCTGTCACTATCATCATACCGCGCCGCGGCCAAAGTTGCAGCGGCGCTTTCAGCAAAACAGACTTGCGGTGGGCCTGATTCTTCCCTGGCAGGGCGGGCCGAGACCCAAGTCCTCTAGAGAGGCTAACTTCCCATGCCGATCTGATATTCCAGAATTCCGCCGGCTGGCGATGGGATGACAAGGTGACTTGGTGAGTTGGTGATAAGGTGACTGAGGCCAGGTACCTCGCCATCCCCTCACCTTGTCACCCCATCACCCTGTCACCTTGTCACCCTGTCACCGTGTCATCCACGCGTCTGTGCGATCGACGTTCCCAACCCGGCCCCGACTCGTGCTATACTGCGCGGAACAAGAAAGAGGAGTTACCAATGAGCAATGCCATACCGCCGGGCCAGGGTCCGATTGATCCGCGAGACGCCTTTTCCCCGCCGCCACCGCCGGGCGGCGCGCCGGGACCGATGCCGCCGCCGGGTTTTCGCGCACCGGCCGGCTGGACCCCGCCGCCTATGGCGCCGCCACCGGGCATGTACATGATGCCCGGCTATGCGCCCCAGCGTCGCCGCGGTCTGCGCCTCGGAACCGTCTTCCTGCTCATTGCCCTGGTCATCTCCGTGCTGATCAACTTCGCCCTGGTCGGCGGTTCGGTGGATTCCAACCGCCAGGTCGTCCACAGCGGCGGCGCTGACAAGGTCGCCATCGTTCCCATTGAGGAAGTGATCATGGACTCCACGGCTGCGAAATTGTCCGAATATCTCCAGGACATCAGGAGCGACAAATCGGTCAAGGCGATCGTGCTGGCGGTTGATACGCCCGGCGGATCCGCCTCGGCATCCGATGAAATATCCCATGAACTCATCGAGTTCCGCAGCGCCTTCAATGCCGACCGGCCCTGCCCGCCCATCGTCGTGTCAATGGGCGGCATGGCCACCAGTGGCGGGTATTACGTCTCCTGCGGCGCTGATTTCATCTTCGCCCGCACCGCCACCCTCACCGGCAACATTGGCGTCTACATCCCCAACTACAACGTCAGCAAGCTCATGGAGAAGTGGGGCATCGACGACACCACCACCTTCTCCAGCAACTCGCCCTACAAGAAATCCGGCTCGCCCACTCTCCCCCAAACCGATCAGGACAAGCCCTATTGGCAGGGCCTCGTCGATGCCATGGACAAGCAGTTTATCGACGTCGTCAAGGCCGGCCGGGGTAAGAAGCTCAATGGCCCCGACAGCGAACTCTACAGCGGCAAAGCCTTCAGCGGCGACACGGCCCTGGCTCTGGGCCTGATCGACAAGATCGGCTACGAGAGCGACGCCATCACCTATGCCGCCAACATGGCCGGCCTGAAAGACCCGACCGTCTTTCGCTATGTCCCCGAGCCGTATATCACCCGATTGCTCACCGGCTCCAAGTTGCTGGTCCCCGGTCCCCAGAGCACCAGCATCAACATCAACGGCATCAACGTGGACGAAAAGGCGATCACCGATCTGCTCTCGCCCCGGCCGATGTATCTGTGGATGGGGCGGTAAGCCGGATCGCAGCGCATGTGCGAGCGCGCTCGATTGTCCGAGCCGACCGCCCCTTCCTCCTCTGCCTGTACTCGGGGAGAGGACTGAGGCGAGGGGTTTTTCGCGTGGCGCTCCTCGCCGTAGCGTAAGAGGTGACAAGGTGACGGGGTGTTTCTGTCACCTTGGCCGCCGTGAAAAAAATTCCGCGCTCCAGCGACGCGAAAAAGACGCGAGATCGGCCGGCGCGATTGTTGCCACACGCCGACAGTGTTTGCCGGCCGGTTCCAGCGGAATTCATTTTGCCTTCGGCGGAATCGTCCCGCATTCCGGACATCGATCCGGCGTGGCGCGGAGATCGTAGCCGCAAGCGAGGCATAGGCCGTGGGATCGGCGATATCTCCGCCGCCGGCTGGCGAGAACAATGTTGAGCGTTTTGATGCCGGGCAGAATCCCGAACACGATTGCCAGCAACCAATAGCGGATGTCGATAAAGCCCCTGTGAGCTTCGCTGCCCATGTATTGTGTTCGGTCCCAACCGGCGAATCCAAAATGTGACAGAATTGGATGAGACTTGTATATCCACTTATATTCGGATGCGGCAAGTGCATGGGCATTTCCCGAACCATGCCACCACCCGAAGTTATGCTTTTCGTTCAGCGACATTCCCGCCACGTCCACGTCGTCCCGATAGATCCAGACCATCCAAAATAGCCCCTCGGCGGATTGCGCGGTCATGCTTAGGAAATGCCGCCCCGAGCGATCCGGCGGCCCCCAATACTCCCAGCCTTCCCCCAGCCAATAACTCCTGATCCAGAATGTAACGGTCAACAAACACAGCAGCAGCGATACCGCTGTCGTCGCGTTGGCCATCCACAGGCAAAGGCGTTTCACGCGGGCCATTCTACCCCGCTCCCGGTCATTTTGGCGGCGCTCCCGGTGTGGGCGGCACCGTCCCGCATTCCGGACACCGATCCGGCGTGGCGCGGAGGTCGTAGCCGCATATCACACATTGGCCGTGAGATTGGCGATACTTACGCCGACGCCAGCGGAGCATGTAGCGAAGCTCGAAAAGCGGAGGAAGCGCAAACGAGAGCGATGGGAACCAAAGCGGGACAAAAACCTCCGTTATGTACATCTCTGGCGGCGGCCGCGGCGGCGTCCCGGTCCCTGAAAATGTAAAGCTTGGCGGACGCCGCCCGTAAAGGAACCCCAAGTGGCGCCATGCGCCGTCCGCTACAAGATCACTCTCACGACTCGCTATCCGGGCAACAATTTGGCCGGGGCTAACGTAGTGGGACTCACGACTATTAAGACCGTTAGCCAGCACTGCTTCCGAACGAGACTCAATCGGATCGGAACTGTAATCCATCACGCCGCCAGCCAACTCAAAATCCACCACCGCCTGTTCGATCTGCGCCCCCACGTCACGCGGCTCGATATACCTCCAACGCTGATACCACCAATAGCTCCGCACCCATAGCCCCACGCTTGAAATGCAAAGCAGCAGAGAGGCTGCGGCAAGCCCATCGGCAAAAGCGTTTCATCGGGTGAATTGTAACACGCCATGCTGCTTGGGAAACAACCGTTCTGAACATCGGCTCGACTGGATTGTGGCCAATTTTCGGGGCAAACATAAGTCGATTCAGGCCGATCTCGTTCCCCCTCCCCTGGTATTCCGGGGGAGGGTCGGGGTGGGGGTTGCCCGTGGCGACGTTCCATAGGCGTCAAGCGATGGATCGCCGCGCGAAGAACCCCCACCTCAGTCCTCCCCCGGAATACCAGGGGAGGATGAAAAGGCGGCAACCCGGCGAATCGGGCACTCGCCCCGACTGTCGCGCGGGGGGTCTCCCCCTGAGTACAAGGGGAGGATGAAAAGGCGGTCGGGGGCAAATTCGGGCACACTTTGCCCAGCCCACCCCGCCGTCAAAACGGCGAACTGTGGCGGCGGCGGATGTAGATTTCGTCGACGGCGGCGCGATCCGAGAGGGACAGGAGATAGAGGACGGCCTGGGCGATGTCGTCTGGCTGTAAGAGTTCGGTTCCGACCAGGTCGGGGCGGGCCTGGGCGAGCATGTCGGTTTCGACGCCGCCGGGGAGGATCGCGGAGATGCGGATGTTCGTGTCCTTGATTTCGGCGGCGATGGATTTGGTCAGGCCCATGACCGCGTGCTTGCTGGCGGTGTAGGCGGCTTGCAGCGGGTATCCCTTGAAGCCGACGACGCTGGAAATGTTGATGATGTAGCCGCGATCTTGCGGCCGCATTATTGATAGCGCGCCCTGGCAGCAGAGGAACGTGCCGCGAGCGTTGGTGGCGAAAACGGCGTCCCAATCGGTGAGGGCGAAACTCTCGGTCGGTCCGAACCGGCCGATGCCGGCGTTGTTGATCAGGATGTCCAGCCGGCCGTGGTCGCGTTTGATGGCATCGAACAACTTCGTGATCTCGCCCGGCCTGGCCAGATCGACGACGTGGGCAAATGCGTGGCCGCCGCGACTGCGAATGTCGTTTGTGACAGAATCGATCTCGGCCTTTGTGCGTGCCGCGAGCAGGACAAGTGCGCCGCGGTCGGCAAGCGATTGAGCGATGGCCTTGCCGATGCCCCGGCCGGCGCCGGTGACGACGGCCACCTGGCCGGTGAGATCGGGTTGAAGCGGGGTTGTGGGAGTCATGTTATTTCGGCTCTGACTCTGCGCCTTTGCGCCTCTGCGAGGGATACTCTTTCTTCGTACGCCATTCGGGGAAGAATGTCCCTCGCAGAGGCGCAAAGGCGCAGAGGTCGGATGTTGCTCCTTTGCGCGTTCTGCGAGTTATGCCACTGCCGCAACCCGAAGGAGTTCCTGTTCGGCCGCTTTGCACCAGGCGCCTTTGTCGAGCTTGGCGGCGACGGTGGGGAACTTCTTGTGCAACTCCGACAGGGGAGTGAGGCCGATGTCGTGGAGCATCGGGTAGACGATGATCTTGCCGGCCAAGGTGCGATTTTCGACGGCCGCGATTCCATCCACCGCGCCGGCCATGCCGGAGATCGCATCGACCGAGCAATTGGTGTCCAGTTGATGGCGTGTCACCTTGTTCAGGACGATCTTCATGTCGCGGATGACCGAGCCGCTGGTGCCGAACATGTAACACTTGTTGGCTATGTAGGTGTCCAGATCGAGATCCTGCCGGGTTGGGGCGGGGATGCCGGCGAAGATGTTGATCAGCGCCCCCGGCAGCGAATCGCGCACGGCGGCCGCCACCAGTGCGCCCACCGGGGCCATCAAGGCCCAATAGCTGAACTTGCCGGCCAGCGGCTGTTTCTGCGTATTGATGAGCTGCATGGAAACATGATTGACATCGGCCAGCGGCTGGGCCTTGGCGCGGAGGGCCTCGATGCGCGGATCGTCCATGTCGGTGCCGACGATGCGGACGCCGGGAACGCCGCTGCACGCGGCGCGGATGACGTGCATCTGGCCCATCGGCCCGCCGGCCCCGATGACCACAACCGAATCGTTGGGTCGCAGTTCGCCGGTGGGGGGGATGTTGCGGTAAGAATCCGCGGCATTCGAACCGGTGGTGCCGATCCAGCGTGTCATGCCGTAATGCACGCGTCCGATGCCGACGGAGACCACCTGGCCGATCTTCTTGCCGCCCAGGACGATGTTGATGATTCCCTGCGGCGCGAGTTTGTCGTTGAGGGTTTCGATGGTCCTTTTGTCAGCGCCGAAGTAGATGATGTCGTCGAATTTCTCGTTGGGTTGCTCGGCCGAGGCCGCTGGATTGATGCGGATGATCGACGCGGGTTTGCCGCCGGGGAGTTTCAGGGAATCGAACTCCGGGATCGCACCATCGGCGACGATGAGCATATTGCCGCCGGATTTGATCGTTTGGCGCTCGGTGTTGGCGTAGGAATCCTCGACGCACGCCCAGGGCTCGACCAGTGCGATGGCCGATGCACTGAGGTCTTCGGGGACGGGGATGAGGAATCGTTCGCCGTTGGCAGGGTCCATGACGACGCGCTCGTCCATAAGGACGTATTCCTGGAGGGCGCCCTCGAAGTTGTAACCGAACGCGGCGTTGGAATTGGCGGTGGGCAGGCCGCGATAATCGGTCTGTACAAGGCATCGCTCGCCGAGGCGGTGGTGTTTGACCTTGTCGCCGATGGCGATGATACGGCAGGTGACTTCGTGGCCGGGGACGGTCGGTTTGTCGCCGGGGACGTAGCTGGGGATTTGCGCCAGCACGTCGCGCGTCAGCCCGGCCGTGATTTCGCTCTTGCGGGCGTGCTGCGAGAATTGCTTGAGGAGTTTCAGATCGCTGAAGCACAGGCCGACGCATTCGATCTTGGCCAGAATCTGGAACGGGCCGGGCTTGAAGACTTCCTTGGACTTGTTGAGTTCCAGCTTGCCGGGTCCGACAAGTTGAACGGCGAATTGACGCTCGGGGATGTTCGCGGTTGTCATAGGATGGGTTCCTTCATTTGAGCATGACCTGTCCGCCGGTGACGGGGACGGCCTGTCCGGTTTCGTACAATTGTTCCATGAGATAATAGATGGCCTTCATGACATCGGCGGTGGCGCATCCGCGGCCCATGGGGACGCGCGATTCGTAGGATTTTTTCACGTCCGCGATGGTCTTGGCGCCGGGCACTTTGCCGCTGCGGAGGTATTGGACGAACAGACCGTTGTTCGGATCGGACCAGAGCGGCCCCTCGAAGAAATTGCCGGGGCAGATGGAGTTGACCTTGATGCCGTCGGTGACCAGTTCCATGGCGAAGGACTGGGTGAGGCCGATGCCGCCGAATTTGCTGCCGGCGTAGGCGAAGTTGCGGTTGGAGCCTTGAAGCCCGGATTTGGAATTGATCTGGATGATGTCGGTCCAGCAGTCGGGTTTGGCCAGGTGCTGGATCGACATGACCGGCGACGCCTTCTGGACGCAGACGAAATAGCCCTTGTAATTGACGCTGGTGGTCAGGTCGAAATCCTTTTCGGACTGCGTCTTGACGCTCTCGGCGCGGAGAACGCCGGCGTTGGAGACCAAAAGGTCGATTCCGCCGAATTCACGAACCGTCCAGTGGATCGCCTGGTCAACCGAAGCCCCCTCGGCGACGTTGACGGCCAGGCCGATGGCCCGACCCTGGCCGTGCTGGCGGCAGATGGCATCCGCCGCGGCGGCGGCGCCGGCGGCGTTAATGTCGGTCAAAACCACGGCAGCGCCTTGCGAGGCCAAATCCTGTGCGATCTCCAATCCGAAACCCTGTGCCGCGCCGGTGACGAGGGCGACCTTACTGACGGCCCGGCCGGCTTTGGCGGAACCTTTGGCGATCTGCCGGCGATAGGCTTCCACTTCCCATTTCTCGAAGAAATCGCGTTTGTCGGGATCGAGATAGCGGATGCCGCCCAGGCGGGTCGCCCCGGCCATGATCTTGGCGGCATCGGCGTAAACGAGCTTGGCCGTCCGCGCCCCGGCCACATCGTCGCCGGCCGTGAACATGCCCAGACCCGCGATCAGCACCACCTGCGGCGCAGATTGCGTGCGGGAGGTATACTCGGCCACCGCGTCACGCAGGCGCGAGACGATTGCGTCGGCGCCAGCGGCGTCTCCCACCTCGAACCACAGCGGGAACGATTTGCAATAGACGACCTGATCCGGCGTGAGCGGGCCGGTGATGGCAGCGTGTTTTCCGTCGGGGCCGCCGACAAGATTGACGATGGGCTGCGAATCGTCGTAGGTGACGATCTTGAGGCGATTGTCGGCGGCGAGCAATCCGCGGAGAGCCGGGCCGATGACGTTGATCGTCTTGCGGGCTTCTTCGGGCTTGGCCAGATGAACCGGGCCGAAGGGATTCTCGACCGGGTGGCGCGAAAGTTCCTGCTCGAGAACACCCAGGAGCCAATCGGTGTGGCCGCGGATTTCGTCGGCCGTGTCGCCGCTGATGACCAGGCCGTGGTTCTGCATGACGACCGCGCGGGGTCGATCGCGGCCGGTTTTCTTCTTGTAGGCGATCAGGGCATCGCGGAGGGTTTGTGCCAGGATATGGCCGGGATCGACATCGGCGATCCAGATGACATTGTCGCCGCAGATGCGTTCGATGAGCTTCTGGCCGTCGCGGGTGCAGGTGAACATGTTGACCAGTGTCGCGTGAGTATGGACGACGAACCGGCCGGGCATGAGGTGATGCAGCACGACCTCGACGCTGGGGCGCTGTCCGCGCGACGGATCGACGCGGGCGGCCATGACGGCGTCCTTGAATTGTTCCTCGCGCTTGACGCGATCGCTGCCCAGATCGCGGCCGAGGAGCGTTTCCAGGGCGGGGCGATCCATTTCGACAAAGCCGTCGGGAGTGATCGTCGCCAGGGCGTGGCCGGAGCCTTTGACCCAGAGCCGCTGGCCGATCTTGACGGAGGTGTTGCCGCCGCCGGCGATCACGATTTCGGGATCGGCGCCGTAGGTGCGCGAGATGGTGCAGAGGATGTGCAGTAATTCCGTTTGGGATGGTTCGGTCATGGTCAAGCCTTCGAAGTACGGGATGGCTGGCGATAGTGATGAATGACGGCCGCGCCCAGGCGGGCGAGCGTGGCGATGCGATCCTCGCCGCAGTTGTTGGTGAATCCGGTCTGGCCGTTCTGCGTGAGGAACTGATGGGCCGCCACGACGCAGGCGCCTTCCCAGAAGATGGCCTTGATGTCGTCGGGGATCGGCTGGCCCTTGAGGCACGTGGGCTCGATCGGCAATTGATCAAGCGTGTTGTGTTCGGTCCCGGCGGTCATGACGAGGCCGGCTTTTCGCATCGCTTTGACATATTGACTGAGCACGGCCGGTGAATTGCGGATGGGGATGAACTCGGCGAAGCCGAAGTTGCGCTGTTTGATGTGGTCGATGAGGGATTCAACGGGGGATTCAAAGGCGCAGATCGGACTAGCGCCGTCGGCCAGCGTGGGATAGCAGGGGATGCCGCCGAGCTCGACGATGAGTTTGTAGGCGTCGTCGAATCCGACAAACGTTTCGGGGACGTAGGCGGGCTTGCCGGATTTGAGCAGGTGCGAGCGGATTTCGTTTTGGATGCCGACGGCATCATCGGGGGCGGATTTGAGCGGGGCGCCGAGGACGCGGGTGAGAGTTTCGGTCCGTGCCGGGGCTGCGACAATCTCAAAGAACCGCTCCTGAAACGCCTGGCAGACGTGGCGCTCCTGGATGTAAACGCGCTGGCGCGGGCAGTCGTGGCGGCGAACGATCATGTCGATCACGGCCGATTCCGTCAGGCCGGTGGATACGCCGCGTTGCGCGAAGACGTCGGCCAATCTGGCGACGACGGCGGCCATGCGGGTGGAATCGTTGTGGCGGATGATGCCGAGAATGCGTGACGCTTCGGGGGTCATCTTGACATAACGGGTGATGCCCTTGCCGCAGATGTAGAACTTGCCGGGGTTGCCGGGGTCGTTGATCTTGATGCCCTGGCGTTGCAAATCATCGATAAGGCAGATGATTTCCAGGCCGTAGAGCGGAAAGATGTGACGCTGTCGCGCCAGTCGCGTGAAATCGGCGTAGACATCGTAATCGTAATAATTACTGACACCGACGACGGCGACGTTTTGAGTCGCGGCCTGGTCGATCATGTCCTGCACGGTGCGGAAGGCCGAGAAATTCGGCGGCAGGTGGAGATGCGCGTTGTTGGCGAGTACCGCGGTGGGCGCCAAGGCGGCGGCGCGGGACATGGCAACGACGGCCTCGGGGCCGTTGAGATTGTCGGTTGTGTTGTTAAGTGGTTTAGGCATAAGGAAGAACCCTCACCCCAGCCCTCTCCCAGAGTACAGGGAGAGGGGGAAAAATCGGGAGTCATACTTCGGCGACGGCGCGCAACACTTTTTTCGGCGGGAGGTGCAGTCCCATTGAAAGGCTGTCCTCGGCCGACTCCTTGAATGACTCGCTGATCGTCGGATGGGCGAAGACGATCTCCGCGATGTCCGAGACCTTGGCGTTCTGGTGCAGGAGCGCGCCGGCCGACGCGATGCACTCGGTGACATTATGGCCGATCATGTGAACGCCTAAAAGGGCGCCGGTCTCGCGATGGCGGATGACTTTGACGAAGCCCTCGGTGTCGTTGGCGGCCATGGCTTTGCCGAGGAAACTCAAGGGGAAGTTGCCAACGGCGATCGGAAGGCCCTGGGTTTGGGCTTCCTCGGCACTGAGGCCGACCGTCGCGACTTCGGGGAACGTGTAGATGCAATTGGGAATCGGCGCGCGGAACGGGTGATTGTGACCCAGTGCGTTCTCGACGGCGGCGATGCCGTGGGCACTGGCCGCGTGGGCCAGGAGGCACCGGCCGTTGGCGTCACCGATGCAGTAGACGCCGGGAACCTTGGATTCCATGTTGTCGTTGACGCGGATGAAGCCGCGATCGGCGGCCAGGTTGATGCTGTTCAGGCCGATTTCGGCGGTGTTGGGGCGACGGCCGGTGGCGACCAGGACTCGATCGGCCGGGATGACTTGCCCATCGGCGAGCGTGGCGCGGGCGATGGAATCGGCAATGGCGAGCGATTCGATCTTGACGCCGGTGAAGATCTTGATTCCGCGAGCGGCGAGGATTTTGTGGAGCAGTGCGGCGACCTGGGCATCAACGTTGGGGAGGATGCGCGGGAGCATTTCGACGATGGTCACATCGACTCCAAAGGCCTGCATCATGCAGGCGAATTCGCAGCCGATGACGCCGCCGCCGACGATGAGAAGCTTGGCCGGCAGCGATTGCCAATGGAGGGCCTCATCGCTGGTGCAGACGAAATTAGTATCTGTGGGCCAGCCGGGGATTCGCGAAGGGACGGAACCGACGGCCAGGATGACTTTGTCGGCGGTGATGGATTGTTTGGAGCCGTCGTGGGCGGCGATGGAGATTTTGCCGTGGCCGTCGAGAGTGGCGTGGCCGGTGTGGATGGAGACCTTGCGGGCGTTGAGCAGGCCCTTGACGCCGTTGCGCAGGCCGAGAATGACCTTGTCTTTCCGCGACTGGATTTTCGGCCAGTTGATGACGGCGGCGGCGGGGAGATCGATGCCCATTTCGGCGGCGTGGCGGATGTGGTGGAGCAACTCGGCCGAGGCCAGCAGCGCCTTGGACGGGATGCAGCCGACATTCAGACAGGTTCCGCCGAGGTGGCCTTTTTCGATGATGGCGACGGTGGCGCCCAGTTGAGCGGCCTTAAGAGCGGCGACGTAACCGCCGGGTCCGGCGCCCAGGACGGCGATGTTGACGTGTTGGTTCATGGTTGGATGGTGGTTGAATTTGAAATTTGAGATTTAAGGGGCCAGTTTGTCGGGGGATTCGAGGAGTTCCTTCATGCGTGCGAGGAATTTGGCGGCGAGCATGCCGTCGATGATGCGGTGGTCGGAACTGAGGGTCATGGTCATGACTTTGCCGGCCCGCATGGCGCCGTCCTTGACGATGACCGATTCTCGGGCCGCCCCGACGGCCAGGATGGCGGCTTCGGGGGGATTGATGATGGCGGCGAATTCCTCGGTGCCGAACATGCCAAGATTGGTGATGGTGAACGTGCCGAGGCCCATGCCTTCGATCTTTCCGGCCTTGGCCGAGGCGGCCAGGCGTTTGGTTTCGGCGGCAATTTGTTGCAGCGAGAGGCGATTGGCCCCGACCAGCACCGGCACGACCAGCCCGTCGTCCATTCCCACGGCGATGCCGATGTTGGCGGTGGGGGATTCGACGAATTCATCGCCTTCCAGACGCGAGCGGAAGGCCGGAAATTCCTGCACCAAACGCGATGAAGCCAGAACTATGACGTCATTGATGCTGCACGGATATTTGGCCTTGGCGGCTTGATAGAAAGCGACCATCGGCGCGGCGTCGACGGTGAGGCGCACGTAGAAATGCGGGATGGTCTGTTTCGACTGGAGGAGATTGCGGGCGATGGCTTTTCGCATCTGGCTCATGCGCCGACGGGAAGATCCGGATGCGGCCGGTGCGGGAGCGGTCAGTGGGAGATCGGTGGAGAGAATACGGCCGCCGGGTCCGGTTCCGGCAGCGACGGTGGCGATGTCGATGCCGCGATCGGCAGCGATTTTACGAGCGGCGGGTGAGGCCTTGACGCGGCCCTCGGCGGTTGTGGCCCGCGCGGATGCTATGGTTGCCGATGGTGAGGTGGCCGAGGAGGCCGAGCCCGGTGCGCTGGCGGTTGCGGCAGTGGCGGCGGGCGATCCACCGCTGGCCAGAAAGGCATCGACATCGGCATCGCTCTCGGCGATGAACGCAACGGGCTGTTGCACGGGAACGGTCTTGCCGGCCGGGGCGATGATGCGGGCGAGCCGGCCGGAGTCGATGGCTTCGACGTCCATCGTGGCTTTGTCGGTTTCGATTTCGAAGATGGCCTGTCCGACTTTGATGACATCGCCGGGAGCGACGTGCCATTTGACCAGGACGCCTTCTTCCATGGATTGGCCGGCTTTGGGCATCAGGATGGGGGTGACTTTTCCGGCGGCAGCAGCGGGGGAGCGGGGGGGAGGGGGAGAAGCGGGAGCGGGGGATAGGGGGAGAGGGGGAGCGGAGGAAAGCTCGTCGGCGATTTCGGCCAGAGGGGCGCTCACGGGGCCGGTCTTGCCTGTATCGAGGAGGATCGTCTTGAGATTGCCGGCGATGGGGGATTCTACGTGTAAGACGCCGGATTCGGTGTCCAATTCGGCGAGAATCTCTCCCTTCTTGATGGGGTCACCGGGCTTCTTGAGCCAACGGATGACGGTGCCGGAACGTATGTCTTTGCCTGCCGCGGGTATTTTTATAGTGGCCAATGTTCTATCCTTCGCCATGACTTTTGCATATTTTCTCCAAACTTTTGCAATAGTCAAGCATAATTTATGCAAATGTTCTTGAAATTTCGGTCAAAGTGGTGTTTAATGGGGTTCAGTAATGAACCTCTCCGGATCCCAACGTCGCGAGCGGATATTGACCGAGTTGTATGCGCGTCGGCATATGAACGCCCGCGATCTGGCCGGGGCCACCGGCGTTTCCGAGGCCACCGTGCGGCGTGATCTGAAGGTCATGGCCGATGAGGGGCAGGTGGAACTTGTGTACGGCGGGGCGAGCATTCGGCGAATCAGCGATCTGTCGTTCCGATCCAAGGCGGTTCGCAATCCCGAGGCCAAGCAGACGATCGGCCGGCTGGCGGCGGAATTGATTCATGACGAGGACCAGGTGTTTCTGGATTCGGGGACGACCAGTTTCGCCGTGGCTCAACAGATCAAGCGCAAGCGAGGTTTGTCGGTCATCGTGAATTCAGCCCGGCTGGCGTTGGAACTGGACGCGCCGGGACTCAGCGTGATCCTGCTGGGCGGGCAATACCGGACCGATCGCATGGACACCGTCGGGCCGCTGACCATCAGCGCGCTGGACCAACTCCGCGGATATATCTGCATGATCGGGGCCGATGGCTTGAGCATGGACTTCGGCCTGGCGGCGGCGGATATCGAAAGCGCGAGCCTGTATCGGCGGGCGATCCAAAACGCGCGGCAGACGGTGCTGCTGGCCGATCAAACGAAATTTCAGAATCCATCGCTGTACAAAATTGTCGACTGGAGTGCCGTGGCGCGCGTGGTGACGGACGCGGCGCCGCCGGGGCCGTGGCAGGAATTCTTCCGCGCCCGCGCCATCGAACTGATCACGCCGTCGCAAAATCCGTTTTCCGAATCGTATCAACAAGAGGAAAGTCAAGGAGCCAACAATGCCTAAGAGCCTGTCCATTCATCCCTCCGAGGCGCGCAAAGCGTCGGTGCTGGAATTCAAGCCGATACCGGTGAATCAATACGCCAGGAGCGTTTCGGACGAGAAAATCCGCTATTCGCCGAAGGATTTGCTGCGCATCCAGCGCGACATGGAGATCATCCGGGCGTTCGAGACGATGCTCAATGAGATCAAGCTGCGAGGGAAATACAAAGGCATCGAATACGAGCATCGCGGGCCAGCGCATCTGTCGATCGGGCAGGAGGCCAGCGCCGTCGGGCAGGCGTATCACCTGGGCACGGACGACCACATTTATGGATCGCACCGGTCGCACGGGGAAATCCTGGCCAAGGGCCTCAGCGCCATCGACAAGCTCGACGATGCGGCCCTGATGAAGATCATGTCGGAATACTTCGGCGGGGCGACGCTGCGGGTGGTCGAGAAAGACCGAACCGGCGGCTCGGTGAAGGATCTGGCGATCGACTATCTGATCTACGGGGCGCTGGGCGAGATTTTCGCGCGCGAGGCCGGATTCAATAAGGGAATGGGCGGGTCGATGCACGCCTTCTTCCCGCCGTTTGGGATCATGCCCAACAACGCGATCGTGGGCGGATCGGCGGATATCGCGGTGGGTGCGGCACTGTTCAAGAAAGTGAACCTCAAGCCGGGCATCGTGATCGCCAACATCGGTGATGCGTCGCTGGGATGCGGGCCGGTGTGGGAGGCAATCTGTCTGGCGACCATGGACCAGTACAAGACGCTGTGGGACGAGGCCCATCGCGGCGGGCTGCCGCTGATCATGAACTTCGTCAATAATTTCTACGGCATGGGCGGGCAGCCGGTCGGCGAGACGATGGGACTCAAGGTGCTGGCACGGCTGGGCGCGGGCGTGAACCCGGACCAGATGCACGCGGAGCGCGTGGACGGGTTCAATCCGCTGGCGGTGATCGACGCGATTGCGCGGAAAAAAGCCATACTGGAAAAAGGGGACGGGCCGGTGTTGCTGGATACGGTTACCTACCGCTTCTCGGGCCATTCGCCGTCGGATGCCAGCAGCTATCGGGAGAAATCGGAGATCGAGGAATGGCAGAGCGTTGATTCGCTGGTGGTGTTCGGCAAGGAACTGGTCAAGGCGAACGTCTGCACGGCCGGTGAACTTGAGGACATCAAGAAGCAGGCCGAGGAATTGATATTCAAGGCGTTCCGCAAGGCGGCGGATTTGACGATTTCGCCGCGGGCGGACTTGAAGCCGGTGGATTGCCTGCTGGAACGGACGATGTTCTCGAACCAGCGCGTGGAATCGCTGGACCCGGGGCGCAAGCCGCAGGTGCTGATTCCGATGGCGGAGAATCCGCGCATCAAGCAACTGGCGACGCGAAGCCGCTCGGCCTTCGATGAGTCGGGGAAGAAACTGCCCAAGGCCAAATGCGTCGGCATCCGCGATGCGCTGTTCGAGGCGATTCTCGACCGGTTTTACGGCGATGCGACGCTGATTGCCTACGGCGAGGAGAACCGCGACTGGGGCGGGGCGTTCGCCGTCTATCGGGGATTGACCGAGGCGTTGCCATATCATCGGCTGTTCAATTCGCCCATCAGCGAAGGGGCGATCATCGGCAGTTCCGTCGGCTACGCGCTGGAGGGCGGACGCGCGCTGGTCGAGCTGATGTACTGCGATTTCATGGGCCGGGCCGGCGATGAATTGTTCAATCAACTGGCCAAGTGGCAGTCAATGTCCGGCGGATTGCTGCGCATGCCGGTGGTGGTTCGCGTGTCGGTCGGGTCGAAATACGGCGCCCAGCACTCGCAGGACTGGACGAGCATGAGCGCGCACATCCCCGGCTTGAAGGTCGTCTTCCCGGCCACGCCGTATGATGCCAAGGGGTTGATGTACAGCGCACTGCTGGGGACCGATCCGGTGATCTTTTTCGAGTCGCAGCGCATCTACGATGAGGCCGAGCAATTCGTCAAGGGCGGTGTGCCGACGGGGGCGTACGAAATTCCCATCGGCGAACCGGCCATGCGAAAGACCGGCAACGATCTCACCATTGTGACGATCGGAGCGACGCTCTATCGGGCGATGGAGGCGGCCGCTCAGTTGCAGGAGAAATATGGCGTGAGCTGCGAGATCATCGACGCCCGGTCGATCGTGCCGTTCAATTACGAGATGGTTTTGGCGTCGGTGAAGAAGACGCGGAAGATTCTGCTGGCCAGCGACGCCTGCGAGCGCGGCTCGGCATTGCAGACGATGGCCGCCAAGATCACGGAATTCGCCTTCGATGAACTGGACGGCCCGCCGGTCGTCGTGGGCGCCCGCAACTGGATCACACCGGCCGACGAGCAGGAAGACGCCTTTTTCCCGCAACCGGCCGACATCATCGACGCGGTGCATGAGCACATCCGTCCGCTGAAGGGTTACGCCAGCAAGCGCGCCGGAGACACAAAGGAAATGATGCGGAGGAGCCGGCTGGGGATTTGAGGCGTGATCACATATGATGTGTTCATGCCGATGGGCGAAGCAGAATATCGGAAGGGGGCACGCGACCGGATTGGCGAGGCGTTCCTGCTGCTGCAGCAAGAGGCCTTCGGCGGCAGCGTGTATCTTGCGGGCCGGGGGGCGGAAGGCGCCCTCAGAGCCGTGGTGTGGAAAGCCGACCCGGAGATTCGGCAGAGAAGGAAGTCATTTGACGCTGGTCACGATCTTCGGAATTTGCTGACAAACGTTCGCAATCTCGGCCTGCTGCGCACCGGCGGGCCGGATGATTCGCTGATCGCCGATGTCCAGCACGTCGCGCGATTGTGGTATAATAACATGCGCTTCGCGTCGGCGCGGGCGATTGAAACGCAATGGTATAATCTCGGTGAGATCTCCGGGCATCGGACATTTAAGCAAGCGTCCCGTGAATTCTACGACTCCTGTTCGGCGGTCATCAAACGCTGTGAGGCCCTATGCCAGAATCGAATGTCCAGGACGCCTTGAACGAGATCCAATCGGTGCTCGCCCGGCGGCTCAATTTGCAGTCCCCTCGTTTCGCCCTCGAATCTGCCGGACTCAGGGTGAGCGGCTCGGTGATCTCTTCCTCATTTGGCGGAATGAGAGATTCGGATCGGCAGCGGCTTCTCTGGGACGCCCTCCAGGCCGAATACGGAACCGAGTCCGTCCGACGGGTGGGCGCGATCCTGGCCTTTACTCCCGACGAGTGGGATCTGGATCGCGGCTCCGATGCCGACTAAGGCGATGCCGGGGCGCTCTGACAGTGCTGTGTTTGGTCAATCAAGCATTTTCCCTGCGAAACGTCCGCGTGCCGATGGCGAGGGAGATGATCGCCATGACGATGGCGGCGGTGATGCCTTCGTAGACGGTGGCGTTGTTGTACTGGCCGCGGAAGACCTGACGCATCGCCTCGACTACGTAGAGCATCGGGTTGAACCTGCACACCCATTGCAGCCAGAGCGGGGCCATGCTCATCGGCAGGAGGATTCCGCTCAGGAGCATCACCGGAACCGAGAGCATGTTGGTCAGCGGGGCGAAGGCATCCTCATCCTTGGTGATCAGGCCGCCGGCGTAGGAAAGGGAGGCCAGGCTGATGGCCAGCAGGGCGACGATGATCAGGGCCAGCACCGCGCTGATGATTCCCGTTCGAAGCCCAAACGCCGTCGCGGCGACCATCAGCACCAGCGACTGAACGGTCAGCACGACCACATCGCGCAGCACCCGGCCCAGGAGCAATGACAACCGCCGCACGGGCGTCACGCGCATGCGCTCGATCACGCCGGCGCGCAGGTCCGCGATGATGCCGAACCCGACGAACGCCGAGCCGAAAAGGCCCAGTTGCACGAGCAATCCGGGCACGTACACCTGCCAGGGATTGCCCGGCGGAAATCCCGGAACGTGGGACATGTTCGTCAGCAGCGGGCCGAAAAACGCCAGATAGAGGATCGGCTGGGTCAGGCCGATAATGACCCAGGCCGGATTCCGCAGCGACAGCGTCATCTCCCGGCGGAAGATGAGCAGCGAATCCGTAATGATGTCCATAGGCAATCTCCGTTGCGATGCGTGCCAGGAATTATCGAGTGTCACCTGCAAAATATCGAGTGCATAAGCCTGATCCCGGCCGTGCCGCGATTATGGCGCGGGCTGATTGGCGATCGAGTCCCAACCCGGCGGCGGTGGATCGGGAGGCCACCAGTACAAATTCGTCTGGCCGATGAGCGTGTACAGATATCGCCGATAGAGTGCGATGCGATTGCTCGATTCGACCTGAGTCAACAGGGGGAAAAAGGGCAGATCGTCGGGATGGTTCTGGCAGCGAACCAGGTCGGCGACGATCGTGCCGGTGTTGTGGTCCCAGAAGACCGAATGCATATCCCGCGTGAGAATGCTTTCCAGCGGCGCTCGGGCGCGATAGGCCACGAAGAAATCCTCGCAATTGACTTGAAATTGCAGATATGCCGAATATCCCAGCGCGGCCAGTACGATCACCGCCGGAATCCATGCCCATAGCCGTTGCCGGGATTGCCAAAACCACTCCAGAACGAGGATGAACGGCATGGAAAGGACCGGCAGGGCGAAGAGGAAATATCTTGGCCCGTAGCCCTCTTCTCCGCGCCACGACGGGATCTTGGAAAGCAGAAGCAGATAGGGCACGAAGGAAGTCAGCATGAGAACCGCGTCGGCACGGAATCGCTTCCAGAATGGACGCGCCGCCAGCAAGCCCAGGCCGAGGATCGGGAAATAGAGAAAGATGCTCCATTGCCAACTGAAGAGAATTCCGCCAAGGCCCTGCGCCATCGGACCGGTGGGCACGTGGATTTCGGGGCGCCACTGGTGATACCCGGTCAGCCATATCGAGCCGAATTTCACGCGGTTGATCCACGCCAGACCCAGGACGATCGCGGCCGGTGGTAACAGCAACAGCGGCAGCTTGCGCAATGCGATCTTGAATCTATTCGACCCCGGTGCTGACCAGATTGCCCACGCCAGGGCCAGTTCGGGGGCGGCCAGCAGGACCGCAAATACTTCGCGCGTGTAGACCAGCGCCGCCAGAAACAGCCACCCGATAAGAAGCCATCGGCGGTCGGTCCGCGTAACATGACCACGATCCCGCACGGCCTGGACGGCTCGCACCGTGCTGTAGAAGAAGCAGGTGAAGAAAAGCGTCTGGTAGATTTCCGCCCCCTGCGCCCGCTGGTAATACCACAGATATGTCGCGTACATCGCGATGAAGACCAGCGCAAAACGCATCCACGGCCGGGGCGAGTATCGGCCGGTCAGTGCCCAAAGCGCCAGCGCCACCATGACGCTCAAGACAATGTAATAGAGGTTGAAGATGACGATGCCCGCGTCGGCGCTATTGGCCACCCGTCCGAAATACAGCATCTCCATCAGAAACGGCGGCGCCGACATCAGGGCGTTCATGACGCCGTATTTGGAGTAATACCGGCCGTTGGCGACGTTGCGATCGAAGTAGGCGCCCGGCGACTGGCCGTTCATCTGGGCGGCGATGGCGGGATCGATCGATAGTCGCCGGTCGCGCAATATGGCCATGGTCTCTTCGCGCCAGGCGAAGGGATCGCCGGGCAGAAACGTGCGCGGCATCATGGCGAAGTCGATGGTGAACACGCACACGACCAGCGCCATCGCCGCGAACAGGCCGACGCGGCGCCGTCGAACCCGCCGCCCGGCGGGCGCGGGAGGCGGGGCGGGTTTCGATTGCGGCGGCACGGGCCGCGCGCCATCAGCGGTCATGGTTGAATCCCTTATTCGCCTTGGGCGGCCGGTGACTCTTCGCGCAGCGAGTGGCCGGTCAGGGTCAGGAACACATCGTCCAGCGTCGGCCGGGACAGTTGAATCGATAGCAATTCGACGTGCGCCGCATCGAGAGCGCGCATCAAACTCAGCAGCAATTGATCGCCGTGTTCGACGGTGAGTCGCAGAACATGGTCGGCCAGATCGAGTTTGCGAACCGAAGGGTGATCGGCCAGAGCCGCCTTTGCGGCGTCGGGCGTGCCTTTGAATTCGATGGTGACAACATCGCCGGAGATGCGGCGTTTGAGTTCGTCGGGCGTGCCTTCGGCGACGATGTTGCCGTGGTCGATGATCAGGACGCGATCGCAGAGCGAATCGGCCTCGTCGAGGTAATGCGTGGTGAGAAAGACGGTGATGCCGAACTTATCGCGGAGGGTGCGGATGTGATCCCACAGGTGGCTGCGGCTGTGCGGGTCCAGGCCGGTGGTCGGCTCGTCGAGAAACACCAGCGGCGGGCGATGCACCAGGCCCAGGGCGACATCCAGCCGGCGCCGCTGCCCGCCGGAGAGCGTCTTGACCGTGCGATCGCCAAGGCCGGTCAGTTCAAGTTGTTCGGTCAGCTCATCGGCACGGCGTCTGGCCTCGGCGGCGTCGATGCGATAGAGGCGGGCCTGAGTGACCAGTTCCTCGGCGACGGTGCAGGCCGGGTCGGTGCCGCCGCCCTGTGCGACATAACCGATCCGCCGCCGTACGCCGGCCGGATCGACCGCCAGATCGAACCCGGCCACGGTGGCGCTGCCGGCGGTGGGGGTGAGCAACGTGGTGAGCATTCGCAGCACGGTGGTCTTGCCCGCGCCGTTGGGGCCGAGGAACCCGACGATTTCGCCCGCCTTGACCGAGAAATCGACGCCGCGCACGGCGTGAACCGGCCCGGAGCGCGTCTTGAACGTGCGTTGCAGGCCGTGGCATTGGATCATGAGTTCGTGCATAGGCGCGTTCATCCCTACAAGACCTTGCACGCCTCCTCAAAGCTCAGCCGGGGCGATCTTGGGTGGAGTTTGGCGCGATCGCCGTGGCCGAGGTTGCAGAGGAAGTTGGATTTCCAGGTGGTGTCCTTGAAGAACAGTTCGTTGACCTTGGCCCTGTCGAAGCCGGACATGGGGCCGGTGTCCAAACCCAGCGCGCGGGCGGCGATGATGAAATAGGCGCCTTGCAGGGAACTGTTCCTGAAGGCGGTTTCGTCGGCCAGGGATTTATTGGACGCGAACATCGAGCGCATATCGGCATGTGGCGCGAGCTTGGGCAAAGCGTCGTAGAATTTCTCGTCGAAGGCAATGATGGCGGTGACGGGAGCGGCCTTGACCTTTTCCACATTTCCCGGCGACAGGCAGGTGATGAGTTTGTCCTTGGCCGGGCCCTTGCGGACGAAGACGATGCGGGCCGGGCATGAATTGGCGCTGGTCGGACCGAGCTTCATCAGGTCGTAAATCTGGCGCAGGGTATGGTCGCTGACTTCGTCGGGAAGCCAGGCGGGGAACGTGCGGGCTTCGGTGAAAATCTGGCGGATTGATTCTTCGGCAATCGTGGGCATGGAAAAACTCCTTATGGGTTATTTCTCGGCCCGCAGTTTGGCGGCGATCTGTGCGACGTGTTTGCCCTGAAAGCGGGCGATGGCCAGTTCGTTTTCGCTGGGGAAGCGCTGCCCCTGCGGGCCGGTGATGGTGGATGCGCCGTAGGGCGTACCGCCGGTTATTTCTTTTATGTTGAGAAGTTCCTGGGCCGCGTATGGAACGCCGACGACGACCATGCCCTGGTGATAGAAGAACGTGTGGAGGCTGACGAGGGTCGTTTCCTGGCCGCCGTGCTGCGTGCCGGTGCTTGTGAAGGCGCTGCCAACTTTGCCGATCAGGGCGCCGCTGCTCCAAAGCGAGCCTGTGGCATCGATAAACGCCTGCATCTGGGCGGTGGCACTGCCGTAGCGCGTGCCGGTGCCCAGGATGATGGCGTCGGCTTCCGCGAGGCGTTTGGGATCGGCGATCGGCACGTGGGAAAAAGCCTTCTTCGCTTCGATCGCGCCCATCTTTTCCAACGTGGATTGCGGCAGCGTTTCGGCTACTTGAAGGACGTCAACCTGCGCGCCGGGCACACTGGCAGCCCCCTCGGCCACGGCCTGAGCCATGCGATAGATATGCCCGTACAGGCTGTAGAAAACGATTTGAATTCTCACTGACATTTCGAATCCTCCAATTGTCGATCATTGCCGGACATTGCATGTGGAGTATAGGCGGAGGAAGGGCAAATGGGAGCGGCGTTCATTGACGGCGGCGACGATCGTGCAAAGCGGTGGGCCGCGCACTCGGCGGGCTTTCGGTGTGCGCGTGCAGCGGGCGGATTGCCCGGCAGTTCAGGTTTGAGTGCGATGCGGAGCAAGGCGCAGCGTTACCCGATCCGGGCGGCTGAGGCGGATGACGGCGCCGATTCGGCCGCCGCACCGGACAAATTCAGGTCTTCATACAGGGCGCCCAGCGTCGCATGGATGCGGCGTGTGTGCGCGATCTCGCCGGGCATGCCGTTGAAGATGACGGCGACGGCCAGGCCGTATTCGGGATCGGCGAAAGCCGCCGACGACTGGCTGCCGCCGTGTCCGAAGGTGCGTGCCGATGCGTGCGGGCCGTAGCCGTAGGGGACCATTTCCGAGCCGTAGATGGCGGAGTTGAGGATGAAGCCAAGGCCCCAATCGACGACCTGTTTGAAGGTGTGATCGAGCATTCCGGCGCGATGGCGTGCGGTGAGGGCCTCGACGGTCTGCGGGAGAAGCAGGACATCGCCGCCGGGCGTGGTGCCGCGGCGAAGGAGCATCTCGTAGAACGCTCCAAGCTGACTGGCCGGGCCTCGGGCGCCGGCGGCCGGCACGCACGCATAGCCGCCATCGGCGGAGTCAAAGCTGAATTTCTTGGGCCGGCTGTCCAGACGGCCGTGCAGGCTGGCCAGCCGCGAGCCCAGAATTTCCTGGTCGCGGCGGCTGATGGTGAAGCGGACATCGGGCATGCCCAGCGGGACGAGGATCTCATCATGAACGGCGGCCTCGAACGGCTTGCCGAAATGCCGCTGCACGATTTCGGCCAGAATGTACCAGCTTGTGAAGGCGTGATAACCGGCCTTGTGGCCGGGTTGCCAGCGAGGTTCGATTCGCGCATCGCAGATGCAGTGAATGATCTGATCCCAACTGCTGGTGGGAGAGAACTCGGCCCAGCGGAATCCGCCGGTGTGGGTGAGCAGGTGCCGGATGGTGATGCACTCTTTGTTATGGGCGGCAAACTCGGGAATGTGCTGGGAGACCGAATCGTCGATGTCGAGCAGGTTGCGCTGCCAGAGGACGGCCAAAGCGGCGACGGTCAGCGGCTTGCCGGCCGACAGCCAGGGGAGAATCGTGTCCGAAGTCATGCGGACATCGGGCGAGTTGTTGCCGACGGCCAGATCGGTGATGGGCTGGCCGTTCTGCGAGACATACAATTGGGCCCCGGTGTGCAGACCCTCAGCCATGCCCTGCTCGATAACGGACAAAGTTCTCGACAGCGGAACATCGGCGGAACTGAACGCGGACGGCACGATACTGGGCGGGGTCATCAAATCACTCCTGGTCGGGATCAGCGGGCGAGAGGGTTGGGAGCGAGAGATTAGGGACGACAGGTCCAAGCCGAATCCGTCCGGCCTGGCGGGATGGGTCAATTACCGAGAGAAGGCTGATACGAGCCACAATACCATGATCTTGCACGATTGAAGCGTCGCCGTCCAGATGTCGCGCGTCCAGGGGCAAAAAAAGTGAAGCACCGGACGTTTGCCCGCGGAGCGGCCCGATGGTGCCGTCCCAGCCGGCGCAGGCGATGGCGGCCGGGCAGATCGCCACGACGGCCATCAGTATTGGCAAAGGGCATTTTTTCATCGCCAGATCCATTCGTTCAGGATACATTAACCGCAAATGAGCGTTTGTGGCAGGGGTGCCGCGAACTTCATTTGTTTTTTGCCCGAATCGGCGAGATTGCCATGAGCACCGACCCAACATCGGCGTCCGCGACGCCAACCATCGCACCGCCGGCGGCCAAGCCGGACCGATCGACCAAACCCAGGCCGCCGGCCCCGTTGCCGCAATTCCACGTCATTCTGCTGAACGATGACGATCACACCTACGAATACGTCATCGAAATGCTGCGGGCGCTTTTCGGCTACCAGCGTCCGCGCGGGTTTCAACTGGCCAGCGAAGTTGACACTCAGGGCCGGGTGATCGTCATGACCACCCACAAGGAGCAGGCCGAACTGAAACGCGATCAGATCCATGCCTATGGCGCCGACTCGCGCATCGCGCGATGCCGGGGCTCGATGTCGGCGGTTATTGAGCCGGTCCCGGGTTGATGGCGTCCGGTATCGCCGTCGCCGGTGCGACCTCCATGTCCAGGAGCGAGGCCGTTCCATCACCAGTTGTTCCCGAATCGACCGCGGCTTGGCGCTCGTCTGCAGCCGGGCCGAACGGATTGTCCAGGCCAAGACTAAGATCGCTGGAAATAGTGACCGCTGGCTGGGCCGATCCGTCCATTGGCAACGTTGCTATTTGCGATGTCGAGTCGGATGTCAGCGGCGTCGCGGCGCCCAAGGCCGACATCAATCCCGGAGCTACCGGCTGGGTCGCAGGCGATTGCGCCACAACATCTTGGGCCGGCTGTGACGTGGGGGCGGATGTCAATTCTGTTGACGATGGGCCGGGCGGCTGGGGCACAACCGTCTCACCAATCGGCGCCGGCGCGAGGGCGGGAGCGATCTCCGCCGGCGGCCAGGCTTTCCACTGCGACGAGGAGGTGTCATCGACGGTCGGATGTTCGATGGTGGCGGTACCACTGTACATGGCGGATTCGACCGGCCGGGCCGGAGTTCGCGATTGGCTGCGCCGCATCGCATACCACGGACTGAGGCACATGAGGGTCAATCCGACAAGGGCGGCCACGCCGGAGAGCATTCGTGGCCGAGCCAGCAGATCGCCCCAGTGTCGCGGTTGCGGCCGGGGGAGCGTTCGCGTCACCTCGGGCGCCGGCGCCATGGCGGCGACGATCGGCAATTTTTCCGGCATGATCTGTGGCACGTCGGCCACCAGAGAGCCCGGGCTGTCGGTCATCCATTGCTCGACCGCCGGCGCGGCCGCTGGCGGCGTGACCGGGACGGGCGCGGGTAATGACGCCGACGCCACCCAATGCGGTACGGCCGGCTCTGTCGGCGCTGTGATCGACGTATGTTCCGGGCCGGGCGCAATGGGCTGTCCAACCTGCGTGGCGCTATTGACCCGCATCGGGCTTTGGGTCATCGAGATCGCCACCGTCGATTCGCATTGTCCGTCGGACTGAACCTGCAAGGAGAGATCGACCGGCTGGTCCGGCCGGCGGCGCGGGGCGGTGGGCGGACGATCCGAGTCAGCGCTGGTCGTGGCGTGTTCAAGCTGGGCTTTTTGGCGAGCCTGTTCGTAGATTGAATCCCAACTGCTGGACACCAGTGCTGAAATCATGCGGGCCACATCGTCGCGTTCATAAGCGGCCGGTGTGCGCGGCTGCGGCTGCGGAGAAGGGAATCGACCGACGGAACCGACGCCCGCGCCTTCGCCCGGCTCCAGCAGGGTGAAGCCTGCGACGGTGCCGTCCATGGTGTCGCCCGGATCGGACGGGCGGAAGCGAACCGGCGATGCCAGCGTCAGGCACTGATCTTCCGGCGGCAGGGGGGCTTCATAGAAGGTGATCCGCAGTCGGCCCTCCTTGCCCATGCGCAGCACGTCACCGTCGGCCAGGAGTTGCCTGTTGACGCGCTGGCCGTTGACCAGCAGGCCGTTCTTCGAGTCCATGTCGACGACGCACCAGGCGCCGTCGCTGGAATCGATCTTGCAATGCCGCCGCGAGAGATGCACGTCACGGATGACGATATCGCATTCGCTGGAGCGACCGACGACCATGGAGGCCGACAGCGCCCGCTTTTCAACCAATTGACTGTCCCAACTGACTGCGAGGTGTGGCATAGAAGTCCGTTTCGCTTGTTGCCAGCCGATGCGCAAACAAATGCGCCGGTCACGTTCTTATCGAAACACAGAGCCCCGCCGGACGAATTTTCGCACCGGCACGTCCGATAGCTGATGTAGTGCCATGAGCACTGCCGCGCCGTCCAACCCGCCCTTTGAGCCGCGCACGCTGGCTGCGATCGCGAAACTGCGTAGACTGCCACGGCTCGGCGTCGCTGCAAGGGGAGTGAGGATGATATGCGGCAATTTGCAAGACTATCCCACAGGGTGGTATAATGAGGATGACGTTTGTTGAGACCGAGGTTTTTAGATCGCGATGGGCACGGCGGCTGGACGATACGGCGCTGCGCCAATTGCAGGCGTTGTTGATGGCCAATCCGCTGGCCGGAGCACCGATACCGGGCTGCGGGCTGCTTCGCAAAACGAGATTCGCCGACGCAAGCCGTGGCCAGGGCAAGCGGGGTGGTGTGAGGGTCATCTACCTGCATACGCCCGAGGCGGCACGAGTGGACTTGATCACCGTGTACGGCAAAGACGAGATGGACGACGTGAGCAAGCGAGACCTATCGCTTCTTTGCGGCGCGGCGCGATCGATTCGGGCCCAACTCCTTGCCGAGTCGCGTCGGTGGCCAAGCTCATGAAAGGGCGGTTTCCGATGGCAGAGACAGAGAAATACGAGAAGGCCAGCGTTTTCGAGCAGATCAAGCAGGGCCTGGAGCAAAGCCTCGCCAATGTCCGGGGAGAGCTTACCCTGAGGACCACCGTCCTTGTATCGCCGCCGCCGTCGGCATCGCCCATGCGTGTACGGTCGCTGCGGCGGAGGCTCAAAATGTCCCAGTCGCTTTTTGCCAGCACGCTCAATGTCTCGCCCAAGCTGGTGCAGAGTTGGGAGCAGGGAACGCGAAAACCAGGCCGTGGGGATTTGCGATTGATCCAGATCATCGAGAGCGACCCCCGCGTGATCGACGCGCTGTTTGCGCCCGCGGGCAAGCGACCGGCCGCCGCCCGCGCGGGGAGAGATAGACCGCGAGCCGCTCGACGTTCGCCGGCCGCGGCGTGAACCGGCGGGGCAAGGTCGCCAGCGGCCCTGGACCCGTCGAGCGTCGATGGCCAAAACCGGGGGCAAAAAATTTGCTTGCAAAGTGCTTGACTATCGCCTTGCATTCAAGAAATGCCGGGGGTATAGTCGATGGTCGATAAATGAATCTCGGCCAGGAGGGCCGGATTGGCGTGCGGGCGTTAGAGAAGGCAGGGATGCCATGCGGGCTGGATCTTCCCAAGGGCGGATTTCCGAACTTTGGCAGTTGCCGCTGTTCGTGGCGTCGCTCGGTCTCTTTGTCTACTCCGCCTATCTCCTGATCTCTCCCGGCCCCGGTGCCACCATCGACGAACAAATCGGCGTGGCGCGAAATTATCTTCGCCTCGGCCGGCCGGAAGCGGCGCTGGAGCAACTCAACAAGATTCTGGATACGGAAAAAGTCGATCGGCCCAAGGACGCGGAGATTCATCTGCTGATCGGCCAGGCGCTGGAGGCGGGGCAGACCCGCCTGCACATCGCGGTGCCGGCCAATTATCAGCGGATCATCGAGCAGACGCAGGTGGCCCTGGGCGAGGGGATGAAGGACGACGCGGATATTCACTGCCGCCTTGGCGACAGCTTCGCGGCGCTGGGCCATGACGCCGAAGCGATCCAGCACTACCGCCTGGCGATGGCGCTGGATGCCACGCGCTCGCCCTCGCTGCAGCGGAAAGTGATCGAACTCCAGATCGACAGCCAGGATTACGGTGCGGCCGACGTGTCGCTCAAGGATTATCTCAAGGATGCCGGCCTGGCCGAATCGGAGCGGGCCTGGGCGCTGGGGGAGAAGTCGCAGCTACTGATCGATCAGGAACGCTATGCGGACGCGGCGTCATGTCTGGCCGATGCGCTGAAGCTCACGAGCGATCCGGCCGAGCAGGGCCGGCTGAACTATATGCTGGGGTACAGCCATTGGAAGCTGGACGATTCGCAGCAGGCGGAGCGGGAGTTGCGTCTGGCGCGGGAGCAGCTCAAGCCCACGCATCCGCTGGACGGCGATGCATGCTACGTGCTGGGCCGGATCTATCAGGACCGTCAGGATCCGCGCACGGCCAATGCGTTCTATGAAGTGGTGATCGTCAGCCATCCGGATGCGGAGGTGGCGCCACTGGCGATATTGGGCCGTGGGATTTGTCGCATCATGCAGCAGCAGTTTGACGCGGGGCTGAGCGATCTCATGCGGCTGACCGACGAGATGCGCCGAAGGCCGGCGGATGACAAGGTTCGGTTGCAGGCGGTGGCCGGCCTGCAGCGGGCCAGTGCGCTTCTGGTTGCAGCGGGGAATTATCAGGGCGCGTTGGAATCGATGGGCGACGAGCAGTCTCTGACGGAGCAGCTTCCCGGTTCGTTCTTTGCCCGGTTGGGCACGCTGCTGGAGCAGAGGTCCGATCAACTGGAAAGCGCCGCGGCCGACGGGACGAGCAGCCAGCAGGTTCGACGGCAGCGCGACGTCCGCGATCTGCGCATCAAGGCGGGTGATGCGTTCATCGCCTATTCGCGCGCGATGACCGTGGCGGACGACAAGGGCTACGGCGAGGCGCTGTGGAAGGGGATCGACCTGTACGACAAGGCCGGCAGCGTCGAGAACGCCGTGGCGGCGCTGGAGACGTTCACGGATGAGCGTCCGGACGATCCGCTGACGCCGGATGCTTTGCTGCGTCTGGGCCGGGCTTATCAGGCCAGCGGTCTGTTCGACAAGGCGATCAGCACGTTTCAGCGGGACCGGCTGCGGTATCCGCAGAGCATAGCCGCCAGCCAGAGCGCTGTGCCGCTGGCGCAGGCGTATATCGCCAAGGGTCCGGAGAATTTCGGCAAGGCCGAGAACGTGCTGCTCAGCGTGCTGGAGGACAACCGGCTGGTGACGCCGGCGGCCGTCGAATTCCGCGAATCGCTGTTCGAGCTGGCGCAACTGTATTACCGAACCGCGCGGTTCGAGGAGGCGATCAACCGGCTGGAGGAGATGACGCAGCGTTATCCGCAGGACGAGCGCATGCCGCGGCTGGTGTTCCTGATGGCCGACAGCTATCGCAAGAGCGCCGGCCTGCTGGACGCGCAGGTGGCGTCGGCCAGCAGCGGGGGCGGGACGGCGTCGGACGTGGCGCAGGCGGCGGCCGAGCGTCGCACGCGGCTGGGTAAGGCCCGCGAAATGTACGACAAGTGCATCGACCTGTACCAGTCGCCGGCGACGGACCTGGACCGGCTGTATTTCAAGCTGGCCCATTTCTACCGGGCCGATTGCGTGTACGACCTGGGCAGCTACGACGAGGCGATCCGGCTGTACGAGACGGCCGCGTTCCGCTTCCAGGATGATGCCTCGTCGCTGGCGGCGTACGTGCAGATCGTCAACGCCTATTGCGCGATGGGGAAGATCACCGAGGCCAAGACCGCCAACGAACGTGCCAAATGGCTGCTGTCGCGCATGCCCGCCGATGCCTTCAAGGATGGATCGTTTTCCGTCCCCAAGGAATACTGGGAACAGTGGCTGAACTGGACGAGCAACTCGGGACTGTGGTAATCCGGCCATGAGCGATCAAGCGGACAATTCGGCTCATCCGGTGCTGGCGGCTCTTGCCGAGCAGGTGGACCGCTACCGCAAGCTGTGCAAGCTGGCCGATGCCCAGCGCGATCACGTCCAGAACGGGCGCACCGAATTGCTGCTGGAAATTCTCGGCCGCCGTCAGGAGATGCTGGAACATATCGGCGCCCTGGAGCAGACGGTCGGCCCGGCCAAGCGGCGCTGGAACGAATTTCTGGCCGAGTTGGATGAGCCCTCGCGACAGCGCGCCGAGGCGATGGTGGCCGAGGCCCGCTCGCTGCTGGAGGTTATCACATCCAGCGATCGCAACGACACCCTGGTGTTGCAGCAGCAGAAATTGAGTGTCGGACGGCAACTTCGCCAGGCGGTGACGGGCCGTGCGGTGAATCGCAGCTACGGCGCGGCCGCTTACGGCAATCAGCCGGCGCGGATCAACGTACAACGGTGAGGAGCGGTCGAAGCGGCGGCGAGCCGCGGTTGGATACGAATATGCTGGAAACAGCCGTCGCAACCCATCCCCACAGCGCCCAGCGCATCGAAGAACTGGGTCGCATGATCGCCGCGTACAGCGAGGTGACGGACCGCCTGCAACGCTCGCACGATCAGCTTCAGAACACCGTGCAGTCGCTGCGCGTCGAACTTCTGGAAAAGGACCGGCTGCTGGAACGCCGCAACCGTCTGGCCGCCCTGGGCGAAATGGCGGCCGGAATGGCCCACGAAATCCGCAACCCGCTGGGCGGGATTCAGCTCTACGCGTCGATGCTGGCTCGGGATGTTGAAGACCGGCCGGCGTCGGCGGATCTGGTGAGGAAGATCACGGCGGGAGTGCGGCGGATGGACAGCCTGGTGGGCCAGGTGTTGCAGTTCACGCGGGAAATACGGGCCAATCGCATCCATGCGGACGTGGCGGCGGTGATCGCGCAGGCGGTGGAGATGGCCGGCGATCGCTTGAGCCGGGCGAACATACGATGCAGCGTGCAAGGCCCCGAGGAGCTGATGGCGAACATCGATCCGCTGCTGCTGGGGCAGGCGGTGCTCAATCTGGTGCTCAACGCGACCGAGGCGATTGAACAATCCGGCCAGAGCGGCGGGGCGGTGTCGATTGCCTATGGGCACTGTGAATCGGCGCGCCGACGCGCCTTTTTTATTCGCGTGCGCGACGACGGGCCGGGCGTGCCGGCCGAACTGGTCGAAAAGATTTTCGATCCCTTTTTTACGACCAAGGACACGGGAACGGGATTGGGACTGGCGATCGTGCATCGGATCGTGGAAGCACACGACGGCACGATCACCTGCGCCGCCGCGCCGATGCGCGGCGCGGTGTTTGAAATACGGATTTGATTCCGGCGACGGCGTGCCGGGCGGCGATGCGGGCGAACCCGCGCGTGCCGCCACCATCGCCGCAACGTGCAAGGAGGCACACACGTGGCTCACATACTGCTTGTGGACGATCAGGACATCATGCGCGATTCGCTGGCCGCGACCCTCTCGCGCGACGGACATGAATTGATCGCCGTCGCCGACGGCCCGGCCGCCGTCAGCAGATTGACCGCTCCCGGGCGGATCGATCTGCTCATCACCGATCTGAAAATGCCCCGCATGACCGGCATGGAATTGCTCGCCGAGGTCAAGCGTCTGCGGCCGGAATTGCCCGTGGTGCTGATGACGGCCTACGCCAGCGTGGCGACGGCGGTCGAGGCGATGAAGCTGGGCGCGTACGACTACATCCAGAAGCCGTTTGAAGGCGAGGAGATCCGGCTGCTGGTCGAGAGGGCGCTGGAGTACAGCCGCCTTCGCCTGGAGAACCAGGCCCTGCGCAGCATGACGGACATGTCGGTGCCCAAGCCGCTGATCGGCGGCAGCGCTGTGATGTGCGAGGTGCGCCGCAAGATCGATCTGATCGCGCGGAGCAACGCCACTGTGTTGATTCGCGGCGAAAGCGGCACGGGCAAGGAAATCGTGGCCCGGGCGATCCACGCCGCGTCCGGCCGGCGCGACCGCCCGATGCTGGCCGTCAACTGTGCGGCGCTGTCGGAAAACCTCCTGGAATCCGAGCTGTTCGGGCACGAAAAAGGCTCGTTCACCGGCGCTGACAAGCTTCGCCGCGGGCGGTTTGAACTGGCGGACGGCGGGACGTTGCTTCTTGACGAAATCAGCGAGATCGCGGCGTCCCTGCAGGCCAAACTGCTTCGCGTGCTTCAGGAATCCAGCTTCGAGCGCGTCGGCAGCAGCATGACCCAGCAGGTCGATGTGCGCGTGATCGCGACGACCAACCGCAATCTGGACACGGCCGTCGAGCAGGGCCGATTCCGCCGCGATTTGTATTATCGCCTGAACGTGGTGCCGATCGATCTGCCGCCGCTGCGGCAGCGGCTGGAGGATATCCCCGATCTCTGCCGGCATTTTCTTTCCCAGGTCAGCAAGCGGGAAAAGACGGCGTTTCGGCACATCGACTCCGACGCGGTGCGGTGCCTGCAGCGCTACGACTGGCCGGGCAACGTGCGCGAGCTTCAGAACATCCTGGAGCGTGCCAGCGTTCTGGAGCCGGAACCGGGCGTCGTGCGGGCCGAGACCATCTCGCCCTGGCTGACGTCAACGGTGTCGGCGGCGGCGTCGGAAGGTCTGGCGGGCCGGCCGCTGGCGGATATCGAAAAGCAGGTCATTCTCAGCACGCTGATGCAGTTCAAGGGACATCGGGTCCGCACGGCAACCGCTCTGGGTATCGGAGTGCGCACGCTGGGCATGAAACTGAAGCGCTGGCGTGAGGAAGACCCGGCCGTGGCGTCGCAGGTGTAATAGCAACGGTGAAAATTGCGCGATTGCGCAGATATTGCCGGACGACGCGAATCGCCGGGGGGCAGAATCGCCCGGTGTTTGCGGTGTCCGTGTTAGTGGCACGGCGTTTGAATGATGCAACGGTTGTTGAGGTGCGGCGATGTTGATTGATCGCATAACGCGGGATGGAACACCGGCGATCCTCGAGAAGGTTCTCGACTTCACCGAAAAGCGGCAGGAGCTTCTGGCCGACGACGTGGCCAATGCGGACACGCCGAATTTCATCCAGAAGGACATGTCGCCGGCCGCGTTTCAAAGCGCCCTGCGGCAGCGGATTGCGGATGTCAACGAAAACCGCAGTGCATCGCTTGATTTGAGCAATCTGCCGACCGAGGCAACCGACAGCGACGGGCTGCTGTTTCACGACGGCAACAACCGTTCGATGGAACAGCTCATGAGCGAACAGGCGAAAAACGCGCTGCTGCACAATGTCGCGGTCGAACTGCTTCGCCAGCAGTATGCGACGCTCGAATTGGCGCTGAAGGACCGGATCAGCTAGGCCGCGGGACAACGACCGCCGGAGGTTGAGATATGTTTGAAAGTCTGGACATCGGCGCCAGCGCCCTTGAGGCGCAGCGGATTCGCCTGGATACGATCGCGGGCAACATCGCGAACATCAACACGACGCACGACAAGTCCGGAAAGGTCAGTCCGTACCAGCGTCGCTTTGTGGTGCTGGCCAGCGGGCAGGATCCGTCCGGCGACGTGCCCGGCGTTCACGTCGAGCAGATCGGCACGGACCAAAGCCCGGCGGTCAAGAAATTCGATCCGGGAAATCCCGACGCGGACAAGGACGGGTATGTGGCGTATCCCAATGTCGATCTGTCAGTCGAAATGGTCAACGCCCTGGAGGCCTCGCGGTCGTACGAGGCAAATGTGACCACCATGGAAAACACCAAGGCCATGATTACGTCGACGCTACGGCTGCTGGCGTAATTGTCTTGTGAAAAAAATACGATTCCCGCGAGTTTGAAGTTGGCGGACAGCGGGCAATCGGGTATACAGGCAACTCAGCATGATCACCGGTCCCATCTCCAACATCAGGCTCGATCAAGTCGGCCCGGCCGCCGGAAGCACCGGTGCGTCGCCGGCCGGATCAACCCAGCCGGGGGGATTCGCTCAGGTTCTCAAGAACAGCATCGACGAAGTGTCGCGCCTTCAGCAGGATGCTTCCAAGGCCGTCGATGAACTGGCCACCGGGGACACGCAGAACTTCAGCGGCGTGATGACGGCGGTCGAGAAGTCCGACATGGCCTTCAAGACGCTGATGGCGATCCGCTCGAAGCTCATGGACGCGTACCAGGAGATCAAGAGCATCACCGTCTGAGGGACGGTACACCTTTCTTAGCCATGGAGGGCTGAGTCATGGACATTCTCAAAGCACAACTGGATCGCCTGTCCGAGCAACTCAAGGGACTCTCGGCAACCCAAAAAATGCTGGCGATGGCCCTGGTGGCCATTCTGGCCATGACCCTGGTCTGGTGGGGGCGCTACGCCTCCGAGCCGGACATGGTCATCCTGCTGGATCAATCCCTGGCGGCGCCGGACATCGCGCAGATCACGTCCATGCTCGACGGCAAGCAGATCACCTATCGCATGAATGGCGATCGGATTCTCGTGCCCACCGATCGCAAATTCGAGATCCTCGCGGACCTGAACTATTCCAACAAGCTGCCGCACGACATGGCCACCGGATTTGACAAAATGGCCGAGAATATCAGCCCGTGGGATTCGCAAAATGTCACCGACGCGAAATTCAATCACGCCAAGGAATTGACCCTCGCGCAGGTGCTCAGCCTCACCCCCGGCGTGGCCAGCGCCACGGTCATGATCGACCAGACATCCGAATCGCACATTGACAGAACCGTGCAGCCGTCGGCCACCGTTAACATCATCACCCGCGACGGACACACGCATTCGCGGCAGCTTGTCACGGCCGTGGCGGCGCTGGTCAGCGGCGCGGTGGCCGAATTGATTCCCAGCCGGGTGAACGTGGTCATCGATGGTGTCTCGTATCCGATTCCCAACGCCACGGACGATTCCCTGGGCGACGCCGATGCCAGCATCGACATCATCCGCGCCACCGAGACCATGTACCGCGAAAAAGTGCTGTCGTCGTTCGCCTACATTCAGGGACTGATGGTGTCCGTCACCGTCGATCTGGACACCAAGAGCACGCACACGGAAAAGACAAGCGTCGATGTCAAGAGCTCGCTCCACGCTCCGTCGGAAACCAGCGAGACCAGCGACGAGAAGACGACGGTAACGCCCGGCGTGCAGGAGTCAGGCGTTGCTTCCAACACGGCCGTGAGCCTCACTGGCACCACGCCGGGCGGCAGCGTCACGGAAATCAAGACGACGCAGACCGAGGGGTTCCTCAATGTTCCCGCCGAGACGCATGAGGTCATCCATCAGGCGGCCGGCACCGCCACACCCGTCGCCGCGTCGATCCAGGTTCCCCGCAGCTTTTTCGTGAATGAATACAAGTCGAACAACGGCAACAAGGAACCCGACGATGCCGCGCTGAGCGCGTACAGGACGGCCCGCCTGGCCGATATCCGCAAGACGGTCATGTCCTGCTGCGATCTCAAGAGCGAGGATGCCGTGGTGGCCAGCATGTACACGGACATGCTGCCAATGGCGGCGGCCAATCCGGTTCTGCTGGGCGCCCCTGGCCCGGCGCCCAGCGCGATGAGCGCGTACGGCAAGCAGATCGGCGTGGGGGCGCTGGCGGCCGTCAGTCTGCTCATGATGATGTTGATGGTGCGTCGATCCGCGCCGGGCCCGGTGGTCGCGGCGGCGGCGTCGGCGGACACGTCGGGCGTCAAACTCCGCGGCAACGTGCAGGAGGTGGTGGGCGAAGCCTCCGATGGCGAAGCCGTCATCGACGCCATCGAGATGGACGAGGAAGCCGTCAAGACCCAGCAGGTGCTGCGGCAGGTCGGCCAGATGGTCTCCAGCAATCCGGACGCGGCGGCAAGTCTGGTGAAGCGATGGATGAACAGACCGTGAGGACCTCGCCGCTACGGCGATGAAAGGGCAATGACATGGCAGAGCTTAGCGGCGTAAAGAAGGCGGCCGTGCTCCTTCTATCGCTGGAACCGGACCTGGCCGCGGAGATTCTCAAGCGGCTCGGTCCCGATGCCGCCGAGGAGGTCAGCCGTGAAATCGCCTCGACCGGCGAAGTCAGCGGCGTGCTGTGCAAGGAGGTCTTCGGCGAGTTTTATAATCTGGCGCTGGCCAACGCCTATACCGGCGAGGGCGGCCTGGAATACGCCAAGTCGCTGCTGAAGAAAAGCCTCAGCGAGGATGACGCGAACCGCATCATCAAGCAGGTTACGCAGCAGGTTCAGACCACGCCGTTCTCCTTCCTGCAAAAGGCCGAATCGGAAAACCTTCTTACATTCATCCAGGACGAGCATCCGCAGACGATCGCCCTGATCCTGGCGCATCTGCCGCCGCAAAAGGCCAGCGAAATCCTCGTCGGCCTGCCCAGCCAGAAGCAGGTCGAAGTCGTCAAGCGCGTCGCCAACATGGAACAGACCAATCCCGAAGTCATCCGCGAAGTCGAGCGCGGCCTGGAACACCGCCTCAGCGACATCGTCAGCCAGACCTTCGAAAAGGCCGGCGGCGTCGATACCGTCGCGGAAATCCTCAACCTCGCCGATCGATCGACGGAAAAGGGAATCATGGAGGGCCTGGAGGCCGAGGATCCCGATCTGGTCGAACAGATTCGACGGCTCATGTTCGTCTTCGAGGACATCCTGCTGGTCAACGACAAGGGCATTCAGTCGGTGCTGAAGGAAGTGGACAACGAGGAGTTGTCCCTGGCCCTGAAGACCGCCAGCGAGGAACTCAAGCAGAAGATCTTCAAGAACATGTCCGAGCGCGCGGCACAGCTCATCCAGGAAGACATGCAGTACATGGGCCCCGTCCGCGTCTCCGACGTGGAAGCCGCCCAGCAGAAGATCGTCGATGTCGTCCGTCGTCTGGAGGACGCCGGCGAAATCATCATTGCCGGCCGAGGCGGTGAGAAGGAAATGGTTGTCTGATGGGCTTGATCAAGGCGAATGTCGCGCCGTCCGCGGCGGTGCCGTTCTCGATGCGCGACATCGAGACCCAGGCGCGCGCGCTGTTGCAGTCGGCGCAGGCGCAGGCGGATCAGATTCTCGCCGCCGCCGCCGCCGAGGGCGAGCGACTCAAGGCGCAGGCCCATGCCCGCGGTTCGGCCGAGGGAAAGCTGGCTGGACAGGCCGAGGGACTGGAACTGGGCCGCCGCCAGGGCCACGACGCGGCGCTGGCCGAGCATCGGCAGCAACTGTCGAATCTGATCGCTTCGCTGGGCGCGGTCTTGGCGCAGGTGGAAGCCAATCGCGCGCATTTGGAGGATGCGGCGGCGCGTCAGGTGGCCGGCCTGGCCACCGCCATCGCCCGCCGCGTGACCAAGCGCCAGGGGATGCTCGACGAGAACGTCCTGACTGAAAACGTGAAGTCGCTGTTGCCGCTGGTGGTTCACGCGGCCGACATACGCATCGCGCTGAATCCCGCGCAGATCGCGACGTTGCAGCGTGAATTGCCACGGTTGCAGGCTTCGCTTCCACAGATGAAACATATCGAGTTGACGGGCGATGCGGCGATCGCCGGCGGCGGTTGCCGGGTGTTCACGTCGGCCGGCCAAATCGACGCGGAGTTGTCCGTGCAACTGGATCGCGTGATCGATGCGCTGCTGCCGCCGGGGGAGGCGGGGCCGACATCATGACTTCATCGACCCTGCCATTTGCGGCCGATTTTGCGGAGATGCATCGGGCGATTGATGCGGTGATGCCATTGCGGATCGTGGGGCAGGTGACGGCCGCCAGCGGGCTGTCCATCGAGGCCGCCGGTTTGTCGCTGCCGGTCGGTTCACTGTGTCGGATCGACAGTTTCGGCGGCCGGCAATCCCTGGCCGAGGTCATCGGGTTTAACGGCGACAGGACGTTGCTGATGTCGCTGTCGGCAACCGGTGGCGTGGCGCGGGGCGACCGGGTCGAGAACCTTGCGGCCGGACCGCTGATGCGATGTTGCGAGCAGCTTCTGGGTCGCGTCATTGACGGCATGGGCCGGCCGATCGACGGAAAGGGGCCGCTGCCGATGGGGCAATGGCGCCGTGTGGACGGGCGTGGTGTGGCGTGTCTGGATCGCACCAGCATCGACAAGCCGATCGCCACCAGCGTGCGCGCGATCGACGCCATCAGCACCTGCGGCATGGGCCAGCGCATGGGGATTTTCTCCGGTCCCGGCGTCGGAAAGAGCACGCTTTTGTCTCAGATCGCCAAGCACACCAGTGCCGATGTATCGGTGGTGGCGCTGATCGGCGAACGCGGCCGCGAGGTGGTGGAATTCATCCGGCACAATCTCGGCGAAGCGGGGATGAAGCGGTGCGCGATGGTGGTGAGCACCAGCGACGATGCCCCGCTGCTTCGCGTGCGCGCGGCGCGCGTGGCGTGTACCGTCGCCGAGTTCTTTCGCGATCGCGGGCTCAACGTCCTGCTGCTGATGGATTCGCTGACGCGGTTGTGCCACGCGCAGAGACAGATCGGCCTGGCCGCGCGCGAGCCGCCGGCCACCAAGGGTTTTCCCCCCAGCGTCTTTGCGCTGTTGCCGGAGATCATGGAGCGGGCGGGCAGAACGGCCACGGGTTCGATCACCGGTTTTTACACCGTGCTGGTCGAGGGCGACGACTTCAACGAGCCGATCCCCGACGCCGTCAAGGGCATCAGCGACGGGCACGTGTGGCTCAGCCGCCCGCTGGCCAATCGCGGGCATTTTCCGGCCATCGACATATTGCAGAGCATCAGCCGCGTGCGCGGGAGCGTGGCGACGGCCGAACAGGTGAAACAGGCGTTGCGCGTGATGTCGCTGCACGCGGCGTGGCGCGACATCGAGGATCTGGTGAGCATCGGCGCGTACGTGCCGGGTATCAACGTCGAACACGATCTGGCCTGCCAGGCCCGGTCACGCATCGAAATGTTCCTCCGGCAGGATTCCAGAAGCCCGACCACGCTCGAACAGGCGTTTGTGCAACTGGGCGAACTGACGGTGTGGATCGACCAGTTGGAAAAAGTGATTCGGTCCCAGGCGGCCAAGCCCGCCGGCTCGGCCCGCGCGCCCGATAGCGCGCAGGCGGGCGGCAACGCCGCGGGCCGGCCGGCGGTGAAGGCCGCGGCGAGGTGAATAGCCGATGGCGCGATTCGTATTCCGACTGTCGGGTGTCCTTCGGCATCGGCGCCACATCGAGCGCCAGCGCCAGCGCGAACTGGCCGTGCTGGAGGCACGGATGGCGGTCCAGCGGTCGCTGTTCGCCGAACTGGACCAGTCGGTTCGCGCGTCGCTGGACGATCTGCGGCGCAACCGGCTGATCGGGCGGATCGACGTGGCGTTCCTGCAGGCGCACCGGCGGTACATGATCGCCATGCGAAAGAAGGCGTTTGATATGGCGGCGGACATGGCGGCTCTGCAACAGCAGATCGACGCGGCGCGCGCGGCCCTGATCCGCGCGGCCACCGATCGCAAGGCCCTGGACCTTCTGCGCGAGCGCCGAAAATCGGAATGGCTGGCCGATCAGAACCGCCGTGAAATCGCCGAGCTGGACGAGGTCGGACTGCAAATGGGCCATCTCGACGCGGCCGACGAAGCGGCGGCGATGGCGGCGGCCCAGGCGGCCGGCGACACGCAAGAGGCAATTGTTGCCGGGGTGGCGCAAGACTCGCTCGTTGTGGAGACAGCGTCATGGTAAAGCGATTATTGACGGCGGTCATGGCGGTGCTGGCGCTCAATTTCCTCTGCGCCGTCGGCGCCGCCGGGTGGCTGTTCCAGAGCGGACGCCTGGACCGGCAGAAGCTCGCCTCGATGCGGCAAATCGTGTTCGGCCCGGCCACCGAGCCGGCCACGCGCCCGGCCGCTGCGGCGACCACCGCGCCCTCGGGCCGGCTGGCGGAAATGCTCGCCCAGGTCTCGGGAAAGCCGATGGGGCAGCAGGTGGAGATGGTTCAGCACGAGCTGGACGCGCGCTCGGCCGAACTGGATCGCCGCGAGCGGGAATTGCAGGATTTGCAGCGTCAGATTGAGACGGCCCGCGCGGATGTTTTCAAACAGCGTCAGGCGGTGGAATCGCGCCAGACGGCCCTGGATCAGCGCGAGAAACAGGCCGCGGCCCTGGCCAGCGATGCCGGGTTTCAGACCGATCTGCAATTGTATGAAACGATGCCCCCGGCCCGCGCCAAGGCAATGTTTGCCGGCCTGGACGATCCGACGGTGGCACAGTTCCTCAGCGCGATGGAGCCGCGAACCGCAACAAAGATCATCAATGAGTTCAAGAGTCCGGAAGAGTTGAGCCGAATCCAGAAGATAATGGAAAGGATGCGCCAGCCGATCGCCTCGCCGCAACAAACGACGGCTGGAATAACACCGGGGCCTTAAGATCATGCCAACATCAATCAGCAACATCGCGACGGCGGCGGTAACTGTCGCGATGAGCGGCGCGGGATCATTCGGCGGCGATGGCGCGGAACCTTCGAGCTTCGCGTCGGCCCTTGATCAGGCGTGGCAGGGCAATGGCGGCGGGCTGAACGCCCCCGACTCGTCCGCGACAACCAACGCAACCACGTCCAACTCGAACGCGGCGAATTCGGCGACGGCCGCATCCAGTTCCGCTTCGTCGTCCCAGGGCGCGCAACCGGCCGACTCCGCGAAGCCCAGAGCCAGGTCGAAGAAGAGCGACGCGGCCAGAAAACCAACTGGCTCGCCATCCGCGCAGACGGCCTCGGCACAGGACGCCGTTGTGCAGGCGGCGGCCAATACAAGCCAGACAGCATCGGCCGCGAATGCCGCCGCTGCCAGCACATCGGGCGCAGCACCGGCGTCGACAGACACCCCCGGCGACGTCGCCAGGAACACGGCGGCGTCCGCCAGCGACCAGAAGGCCGCGACGGCGGCCGACCAGCAGGCCAATGCCGAGGTGACGGTCGTTGCCGAGGCAACATCGCCGCACGCGCGTACCACCTCCCAGGACGGTGATGCCGCCGCAGCGACGGCCGATGCCAAGGAGTCTGCGGCGGACGAATCTGGCGACGGTTCAGCGGCGGCCTCGAAGGCGCAATCGACAAATAGCCCCGCCGGTTCTGCCGCATCCAAAACACCCGGTGCCGTGGCGAAATCGGCCAGTACGGCCGTGGCGGCGGCTGGCACGAGGATCGACGGCACAGCCGGGCGCAACGGCGCAAATTCATCAGGAAACGCCGATGTCGGACAGGATTCCGAGGGCTCGTACAAGGCCGGAACAGGCCCTAATGCAACGGGGGAAACTACCGCCAACGCGGCGGCAAAAAAGGCCGTGAATTCTGCCTCAGCGCCCTCGGCGTCGGGATCGACTCCAGCCAGTACAGCGGCGGCGACGAACGCCACGGCATCGAACGTGATCGGCGTTACGCCGTTGCCGGCCACTGGCGCAGCCAGTACCGCCAACGCGGCCAACGCGTCCGCGGTGGTGTCCGGCGCGGCGGTGTCCGCCGGTGCGCGCGGTGTCTCGGCATCGGGCGCGGCATTGCCGGCGGCCGGGACGACCGCCGGCGGCGCGGCGGCTGCTCTGGCGGCATCGGATGCATCCGCGGCGGCGGCGAATCAGGCGAGCATCGTGTCGGCCATTCACGGCCAACTCCTGCCCGGCGGGGGCACCATGCAGATTCGATTGGATCCGGCGAGCCTGGGGCCGGTCGATGTCACGGTGCGCATGACCAATGGCGTGATGTCCGCGTCGTTCCAGACCAGCACGGAGGATGCCACGCGACTGCTCAGCCGCAATCTGGGCCAACTGAAAACCGCTCTGGAACAGCAGGGTGTGACCGTCCAGAAGCTGCACGTTCAGCAGGGGTCGGGGTCTTCAACATCGGGCGATTCCTCCGGCAAAGGCAAATCGGATTATTCTTCCGGCGGCCAGGACGCGACCGGCCGGCAGAGCGATCAGCGCCGCCGTCAGGCCCTGTCACGCATGTGGAGCAGGGCCAGTGGCATGGATGATCTGGATGCGGTGGCCTAGGCGGTGGTTTTGCTCGTCGCGCAACAATGTGCAGCATGGGGGCGCAAGAGCGGCGCGGGGTCGAATTACCAGGTCGGATTTTTGATTGATCGTGGGGGCCGCGGCCGAATGGGTACGATATGACCACGATTCCAACATCAGCCCTGTTGGCCGCCGCGGGCAGCGTGCCGAGCACCAGCAGCAGCGCGTCAAGTTCGACGTCGGGAAGTTCGGCGACGGTTCCCAGCAATCTGCAACTGAGCCCCTCCGACTTCATCAACATGCTGGTGACCCAACTGGAAAACCAGGATCCCCTGAATCCGACCAGCAGTCAGGATTTGCTCACGCAGGTCAGCTCGATCGGGCAGCTCCAATCGTCCGACCAGCTCCAGACCACCCTGACCACGCTCAACCAGCAGAGTTCGATCGGAGCGGCGGCATCGCTGATCGGCAAGACCGTCAACGGCCAGGATTCCAGCGGCAATGCCCTCAGCGGCAGCGTGACGTCCGTGCAGGTGGCCGGCGGTACGGTCAATCTGCAATTGAGCGGCGGCTCGACGCTGGCGCTGAGCAATGTGACGTCCATCGCGTCCGGATCGTGACGCGGTTGGGGTTCGAGAAGTGCTACCCGCGGTGGAATCCGCGGCCACATTCGGCAGGATGCCCTAGCGTTGCCTGGATGATACCGGTATGGCACTGAATAATGCTCTGATAACGGGACTGTCCGGCCTGGACGTCAGCCAGACGTGGTTGGGCGTGATCGGCAACAACATCGCCAACTCGAATACCACGGCATTCAAGGCCAGCAATGTGCAGTTTACCCCACAGTTCTATGTCACCACCACCGCCGGCACCAGTTCCAGCGCGTCGTTCGGGGGGACCAATCCCAGCCAGTACGGACTGGGCGCATCGGTGGCCTCGATCAACAAGGATTTCTCCGCCGGGGCCATCGAGAGCACGGGCAGTTCGACCGACCTGGCCATCGACGGCAACGGGTTCTTCATCGTAAAAGGCGCCGCGCAAAACTACACGCAGGACGGCGAGTTCCAGCTCAACAATCAGAACCAACTGGTCAACGCCCAGGGCGATTTCGTCCAGGGTTACGGAGTGGATTCCAATTTCAATGTCGTGCAGGGGCCGCTGCAGACGATTTCCATCCCCGTCGGCCAGACTACTATTGCCAAGGCGACAACGAACATCAAGATCGTGGGCGATCTCAACGCGGCGGGAACCGTGGCCGCCGGCGCCAGCATCCTGACAACGGCGCCTCTGGTCACCGCCTCCACCACGACGCCACTGGGCAGCACAACGCTGTTGACCGATCTGCGCGACGCCAGCGATCCGACCGGTTCGCCGCTGATGTCGGTGGGTGACACGTTGAAGCTCACCGCCAGCAAGGGCGGCCAGACGCTTCCGACCGATACGTACACCGTCACCGCCACCAGCACGGTGACCGATCTGGAAGGATTCCTGCAGAACGGGACGCAGATCGATACCGGCGCCTCGGGCGCGCCGGGGCCGACGCCGGGAGTCAACTTCGCGCCGTCCCCCACGGACACTGCGGGAACCGCACGGTTCATCATCACGGGAAACAGCGGCATGGATAACAGCCTGGGGATCACGACCTCGGGTTTCGTCAATGCCGCCACGGGCGTGTCACCGTTTACGTTTACCGATGGGATCGACGCCGCCGGCGATGCCAGCGCGCCCAGCGGCGAAAGTGTGGCGACGTCACTGACGGCGTATGATTCCCTGGGCAATCCGATGACGATCAACGTGACGGCGGTCCTGGAGAGCAAATCGTCCAGCGGCACCTCATGGCGGTATTACGCCAGCAGTGTTGACAACCAGGGCGGCACGGCCGTCCTGGGCAACGCGACGCTCAACTTTGACAACGGCGGCAACCTGCTGACCGTGTCGAACAACACCATCACGCTGGACCGCCAGGGGACGGGTTCGCAGCCGGTGCAGAATATCACCCTGGATTTTTCCGGCGTGCATGCCTTGTCGGACGCCACGTCGTCGGTGCTCGAGCCCACATCGCAGGATGGATCGCCGCTGGGCACGCTCAGTTCGTTTTCCATCGGCACGGACGGGACGGTGACCGGTTCGTTCAGCAACGGCCTGACGCGAACGCTCGGGCAGGTGGCGCTGGCCACTTTCAACAATCCCGAGGGTTTGGTGGATCAGGGAAGCAACCTGTTTTCGGCCGGGGCCGGCAGCGGGCAGGCGGTGATCAGCGCGCCCCAGACGCTGGGCGCGGGCGAAGTTCTGTCGGGTTCGCTGGAGCAGAGCAACGTCAACATCAGCAAGGAATTCATCAATATGATCATCGCTTCGACGGGATTCAGCGCCAGCAGCCGGGTGATAACCACCAGCGATCAGCTCATCACCGATCTGCTGAACTCGACGCGATGAACCAGTGGACAGCGGCGCTGGCGGCGCGGAACAAAAAACAACGGGCGGCGGACTCGCCCGATAAAATCGAGCCCTCGCGGCAGGTGATTGAAGATGACGCTGCCGCGAGGGCCTTTCCATAGCGGCGATTTGTCATGGAGGACAGGTCATGATCGTGCTGACACGGCTGAACGGCCAGAGCGTTGTGGTCAATGCAGAGAAAATCCGCTACGTGGAATCGACGCCCGATACCGTCGTCTGCTGCGACCAGGGCGAGAAGATGATGGTTCGCGAAACGATGCAGGAGGTGATCCGCCGGTCAATCGACTATGCGCGGATCATCCGGCGTCCGGTAACTGATTGAGCCACAATCTGCCGGTGGCGCCGCGCACCAGGGCGCCGATCGCGGCATGGTACAGGCACAGGGTCTGCAAGCCGATAAGGGGATTGGGCGCGTCGCGGGGAGGAATCGCGCCGTGAAGGGATCGGCTTGCCATGGCTGAAAAAGCGGAAAAGCCTCAGAAACCTGAAAAGGCTGAGAAACCGGAGAAGGCCGACAAGGCCGAAAAGGGCGAGAAGCGGCCGGAACCGGCGGCCGAGAAGAAGGCCGCCGCGCCCGAGAAGAGCGGCGGGGGATTTCTCACCAAAACGCCGGTGCTGATCGGCGGGGCGATGCTGATCGAGGCGCTGGTGCTCATCGGGGGGATTCGTTTTGTCCTGGGCGGCCCGAAAAACGCCAGCGGCGCCGATCTGACCGTCAGCACGACATCGGAAACTTCGCACAAGCCCGATGCCGGCGGCAAGGGCGGCACGACCAGTTCCGGCGACGCCGCGGTCGAATTGAGTCTGGTCGAATTCAAGGCCATGAACCGCCAGAGCGGCCGGGCGCTGTTGTACGATGTGAGCATTTTCGTCAGCGTGCGATCGGACCATCAGGAGGCGGTGCAACAGAAGATCAAGGACCGCGAGGCCTTGATAAAGGACCGCGTTCGTACGATCATTGCGGAAATGGATCCGGAGAAGCTCGGCGGTTCCGAGCCGGGTCTGGAGACGTTGCGGCGACAGGTGAAATACCAGCTTGACGAGATCGTCGGGGATGGGATGATCGAGGAAGTGCTGGTTCCGCGGTGCATTCCGTACCGGTCCGATTTCTGATCGATGGCCGGCCGTGCGGTGGAACCGCGGGAAATAGCCAAGGATGGTGATCTATGGCCGAGGAAACCGGCCCGCAAGGCAGCGGTCAAACCCCAGGACAATCCAACCCCACACCCGCGGCGGCAACGCCGCCGGGAGCGCCGCCGCCGGGTGATGCGGCCGGTGCGCCGGCCCCACTGGCCAGCGCGGCGGCGGATGTGCCGTTGGATTCGTCGGGCATCGATGAATTGCTGCGGCAAGCGAGCTTCGACGATGCCAAGACGCTGCCGGACGCCGCCGCGCCGGCCGGGGATCCGTTCAATCTGCCGAATTTCCAGCAGGTGATCCAGGATGCGCAAATGTCCAGCGTGGACTTGTTGCGCGATGTGGAATTGACGGTGAAGATCGAACTTGGGCGAAGCCGGATGCTGGTGGAGGATGTACTGAAGCTGGCGGAAGGTTCGGTAGTGGAACTGGACAAGCTGGCGGGCGATCCGGTGGACGTGTTCGCCAACGAGCGTCTGGTGGCCAAGGGCGAAGTGCTGGTGCTGAACGACAATTTCTGCGTTCGCGTCAATGAGATCATCGCGACCGCCAAGGATGAGGGGACGTGATCATCGCCGGGCAAGTGGCACAATTCGATGCCGACACAGCATCCGCCTCTTACCACACCTCCCGCAGCGGTGGGCGAGTGGACGGAAAGTTGCGGAAGAGCTGTTGGCCGGCATTTCGGGTTCTTTTGTCTGGCGCAGCAGGTATCGCGCTGGCTGGGGCGCTCATCGCGGCCGGACCGGCGAATCAGGCGACGACACTGCCGGCGGCCACGACCAGGGCAGCGGCGATCGCACCGGTGCCGCCGGTGGTGAGCAGTCCCCTGGATGCCGAGGAGATTCAGCGCGGTCCGGCGCCGGGCACGAGCGGGGCGGCGGCCGGACAGGCGGGCGGGTCCGCCGCGGTAACGACGGGATCGCCCGTCGGTCTGTTGCAGGTCACGCTTGCACTGCTGGGTGTCCTGGGGTTGATCCTGGCGATGAAGATCGCGATGCGATGGCTCTGGCCGGGGGCGGCATCACAACGGGCGTCGCGGTCGGTGCGGGTGATCGCTCGCACGCCGCTGGGCAGCCGCTCGGCGCTGGTGCTGGTGCAAGTGGGCAAACGCCTGGTGGTCGTCGGGGATTGCGGGGCACAACTGTCGCCGATTTGCGAGATCACCGACCCCGACGAGGTCGCGGGAATGCTCGGAGCGATTCAATCCGAACGGCTGGGATCGGCCTCGCGGCGATTTGCCGTCAGCCTTGGCCGGGCACAGGCGGATTTCGAAGAGGTGGACGGCCAGACGCTTTCGGAATCGACCGCAGACCCGGCAACCGAACCGGCGGCGGAGCCGTCGAGCGATTCGTCGCTGGAACCCGCCGAGCCCGAGGCGCTGGCGAACACGCGGCAGGAATTGCGCGGCCTGGCCAGCCGGGTGCGCACGCTGGCCGAACGCTATCGCAAGCCTTCGCCCTGATCGGGGCGGATGAAACCGGGGCACTGCCCAACTCGTCACTTTCTTCAAAATTGAGAAAATCGGATTTTCCTTAAAGACAACGGCGGGCCGGCCGTGTATACTGCCAAACTTCAAGGACGGACCGATGAGAATGGATGCTCACACGAGTCCCCGCGGGCGCATCGCGCGTTATCTTGTCATTGCATTTGGAATCTGTGCGTGGTGGATGAACGCCTCGTGCGCGTGGGGTCAGGAAACACTGAGTGACAGCTCGCCCGAACCGCGAATCGCCACGGTCGTCAGCGCACCGGGCGCGATGCCAGGTGGGGCCGCAGAGGCGGCGGGGACTCCGGCAGCGGGCGGGGCAACACTTCCCGGAATCGGCCAGCTTCCCGATTTGAGCAACCGGCAGAACGTCTCGACCGCCATGCAGCTTGTCATCCTGTTGACGGTGCTGTCGCTGGCGCCGGCCATCCTGCTGATGATGACCAGCTTCACCCGGATCGTCATCGTCCTGTCACTGCTGCGTCAGGCGATGGGGGTGCAGCAGTTGCCTCCCAACCAGGTGCTGGTGGGGCTGGCGATGTTCATGACATTTCTGGTGATGGGCCCAACGCTCAGCAGCCTGGAGCGCGACGCTGTGTCGCCGTATCTCAAGGGGGATATCGATCCCTCGACGGCCCTGGCGCGCGGGCAGGTTCCGCTGCGGGAGTTCATGATCAAGCAGATCAAGGCCGGTGGAAACGAATCGGATGTGGATTTGTTCATGGATTTCGCACACCAGCCACGTGCGAAGACTTTTGGTGATGTGGGGACGATGACGCTGGTTCCGGCGTTCATGATCAGCGAACTCAAGACGGCGTTTCTGCTGGGGTTTCGCGTCTATCTGCCGTTCCTGATTATTGACATGGTGATATCGTCGGTGCTGATCAGCATGGGAATGATGATGTTGCCGCCGGTGCTCATTTCGTTGCCCTTCAAGCTGCTCTTGTTCGTGCTGGTCGATGGGTGGCACTTGATAACGGCGAGCCTGATGGGTAGTTTTGCGACGTAGGCGGATTGGGTCCGCCTGTCGCCACGGATTTGGCGAGGCCGGCCGGGAGGCTGGCACGGCACTCAGGGAAGGGTGTGCAGGTCATGTCGATCACAATCGATCAGGCAACAGACCTGATCCGACAAGCTCTGATCATGGCGTTGATTGTCTCCAGCCCGATGCTGGTGATCGGTCTGGTTGTCGGCGTGGTTGTCTCCCTGATTCAGGCGGTGACGCAGATTCAGGAGCAGACGCTGAGCTTCATACCCAAGATCGTGGCGATGGTGTCGGCGGCGGTGATGCTCATGCCGTGGATCGGTCATCGCCTTCTGGAATACACCACGACGATGCTGTCGTATGGGCGGTTGCCATGACGGTGCAGTCGCTGCTGGATTCGCTGCCGGCCTATGTGCTGGTGTTCTTCCGCGTGGCGGCGGCGATGGTGTTCGCGCCGCTGATCGGCAGCGTGCGGATACCGCGGCTGGTGCGCGTGATGCTGGCGATGGTGCTGGCGGCCGGCCTGGCGCCGTGCGTGCCGCCGCCGGTGCGGTGGCCCGGCGATACATGGTCGCTGGCGGCGGGAATCGCCGGCGAGATTCTGTTCGGGTTTGCGATGGGAATGGCGATGAATTTCGTGTTCATCGCGGTGCAGTGGGCCGGTGAGATCATCGCCCAGCAGATGGGTTTGACGCTGGCGGCGGTGTTTGATCCGTCGACCGGGCAACAGGGTACGGTGATGAGCGATCTGTATTTCATGATGACGCTGACGGTGTTCCTGGTGCTGGGCGGACATCACGCGTTGCTGATCGGCGTGTGGAAGAGCTTTGACGCCTTGCCGCTGCTGAGTGTCGGGATCGACGCTCATGTTTTCGATCTGCTGGTGCGGCTGCTGCACGCCTGCACGGTCCTGGCGTTTCAACTGGCAGCGCCGGTGCTGGTGACCATGCTGGTGGTCGATCTGGCGCTGGGATTCATCGGCAAGACGATGCCGCAGATCAACGTGATGTCGGCCGGTGTGTCGATGCGCGGCCTGGTGTCGATGGTGGTGGTCCTTGTCGGACTGGGCCTGACGGGCAGCGTGATCGGGAAGGCGATCGAGCGATCGATGTCGGTGATCATTTCGAGTTGGAGCACGGTTCACGGATGAGTTCATTGCGATTCGAGCCCACGGACGGGTGACATGGCCGAAAACGAGATGGGAGAAAAAACCGAGGCCCCGACGCCTCGCCGCCGGCAGGAGGCGCGCGACGCGGGCAACTTCGCGCGAAGTCCGGACCTGACGGCGTCGGCGCTGCTGGTGTGCATCCTGATCCTGCTGCGGTGGTACGGCCTGAATCTTCTGGCGGCGATGCGGAATCTTCTGGCGACGATGCTGTCGGCATCGTCACTCGGCGACGTGCGCGGACTGTTCCTGTCGCAGATGCTGGTGCGGTCGGTGGTGGGGATTGCCCTGGCGGCGGCGCCGCTGTTTGGCGGGGTGTTGCTGGTGGCGGTGGGGCTGAATCTCCTGCAGACGGGGTTCTATTTCAATCCCACGCGTTTGCAGCCCAATTTCATGGCGCTCAATCCGCTCAAGGGCCTGGGGCGGCTGCTGTCGTTCCGCGGGCCGACGCTCATGCGGCTGGGGACAAACATCCTCAAACTGACGATGGTGGGGTGGGCGGCGTGGTCGGCGATCGACACCCGGCTGGGTTCGATCATCCACGTGCAGCAACTGGAATTCGCGCAGATTTTTTCGCTGGGGGCGGGCGTCGTCTACTCGATCGCCATGCGCATCGGAATCGTACTGCTGATCCTGGCCCTGGTCGATTACACCTACCAGCGATTCAAAATCGAGCGCGATCTCAAGATGAGCAAGGCTGAGGTCAAGGAGGAGATGAAGTCTCACGACGGCGATCCGGCCGTGAGGATGCGACGCAAACAGTTGATCTTTCAGCGGGCGCGCGAGCGGCTGAAGAAGACGGTTCCCAAGGCCCAGGTCGTGGTGACCAATCCCACGCACTACGCGGTGGCCCTGGATTACGAGCCGGCGACGATGCATGCGCCGATCGTCGTGGCCAAGGGCGCCGGCGTGCTGGCGCATCGCATCCGCGAACTGGCGGTGGAGAACGGGATTCCCATCGTCGAACGGGCCCCGCTGGCGCGGGCGATCTACCGCATGGTCCCGGTCGGCCGGGCCATTCCCGAACAGTTTTATTCCGCCGTCGCCGAGATTCTTGCCTATGTCTACCAGATCACGGGCAAGACTCCGCCGGCCAACGCGACGCCGATACCGGCGCCGGCCACAATGTAAGAACGATGCGAGAACGGTTTAGAAACAAGGTTTGATTTTGACGGCCGTAACGACCAACCCGATCCTCCAGAAGATTCACGCCAATCGCGGCATGATCTTCCCGTTGGCGTTCATGAGCCTGCTGCTGGTGATCCTGATCCCGTTGCCGACTCAGGTTCTGGATTTCCTGCTCATCTGCAATCTGACGCTGTCGGCCATCATCATGGTGACGACGATCTACGTGCAAAGCCCGCTGGATTTCAGCGTCTTTCCGTCGCTGCTGCTGGCCATCACCATGTTCCGCCTGGTGCTCAACGCCGCGACCAGCCGCCTGATCCTCACGGCCAGCGGCACCGACACGGCCGTGGCACTGCACTCGGCCGGCGAAGTCGTGCTGGCGTTCAGTTCATTCGTGACCGGCGGCTCGCTGGCGGTGGGCGTCATCATCTTCATCATCATCGTGGTGATCCAGTTTGTGGTGATCACGCGAGGCGCCACGCGCATCTCGGAGGTGGCGGCCAGGTTTACGCTCGACGCGATGCCGGGCAAGCAGATGGCCATCGACGCCGACCTGAACGCGGGGATCATCAACGAAGGCGAGGCGCGAAACCGCCGCGAGAAGATCAGCCACGAGGCGGATTTTTACGGCGCCATGGACGGCGCCAGTAAATTCGTCCGCGGCGATGCCGTGGCCGGCCTGGTCATCACCTTCGTCAACGTGCTGGGCGGATTGTACGTCGGCATGGTCGAGCACGGCTGGACGCTGATGAGTTGCTTGCAGTTGTACACAAAACTGACCATCGGCGACGGGCTGGTGAGCCAGATACCGGCGTTCATCGTGTCGCTGGGGGCGGGCCTGATCGTCACGCGAACCAGCGGCAAATCGAATCTCGGCGATGAGATGCTCGCCCAGGTATTTGCCAAGCCGCGGGCGCTGGTGATCGCCGCCGCGTTCCTGGCGCTGATGATGCTCACTCAACTGCCCAAGCTCCCGCTGATCGTGCTGGGATCGAGCTGCGCCGGGCTGGCGTGGATTCTGTCGGCCGGAGATCGTCGCGCGGCGGCAGCCAGCATCGTGAAGGAAAAGGAAAAAGCCGCCAAGAAGGAGCCGGAAAAAGTCGAGAAACTCCTCGATCTGGACGCGATGGAGCTGGAACTGGGTTACGGCCTGGTCCGCCTGGTCGATGCGGCCAAGGGCGGCGATCTGCTGGACCGGATCGGGATGGTCCGCCGGCAGATGGCCATCGACCTGGGCATCGTCGTGCCGCCGGTGCGCGTGCGCGACAACATCCAACTGGGCGCCAACGATTACGCGATCAAGATTCGCGGGCAGATCGTCGCCAAGGGCGTCACCTATCCGGAGCAGTTCATGGCGATGGACAGCGGCGCGACGACCGGTCCCATCGTCGGCGCCACGGCCACCACCGAACCGGCGTTCGGGCTGCCGGTCTATTGGATCACCGAACCCCAGCGACAGCAGGCGGAGGTGCTCAATTACACCGTGGTCGAGGCGACGGCCGTCGTCGCGACGCATCTGACCGAAGTGATCAAGTCGCACGCCTTCGAGTTGCTGACCCGGCAGGACGTGAAGAACCTGCTGGAGCACCTCAAGGCCAAATCGCCGGCGGTGGTCGAGGAAGTGATTCCAACGCAGATCAAGCCCGGTGAGTTGCAGAAGGTCATGCAGAACCTTCTGCGCGAGCGCGTCCCGGTGCGAGATCTGGAGACGATTCTCGAAGTGCTGGGCGATTATGCGGCGCGGACCAAGGATCTGGACGTGCTCACCGAATACGTCCGCAACGCCCTGGCCCGCGTCATCTGCAAGCAGTACGTGGACGACAAGGATCGCCTCTGGTGTCTGACGGTGGACCCGGCCATGGAAGAGCTCATCAATGGCCACCTGGAACGCGGCGAACGCGGGACCACCAACACCTTGCCGGCGCAGACCACGCAGCAGATTTCCCAGCAGATCGCGGGCAAGGCGACGGAATTGACGCAGACTGGCCGCAACGCGGTCGTGCTCTGTTCGCCGCAGGTGAGATCGGCGCTGCGGCGGATGATCGAAGGCAGCCTGCCGCAGGTTGCGGTGTTGGCATACAACGAAATCGTGCCGGACGTGGCCGTTGAGGCGGTCGGTCTGGTGGGCATGGGCGGCTGACAGGGAACTTGTCCATGAAATCGCAGGATGGTTCAGTGACGGGAGTTCAGACGTTCAGCGGCCGGACAATGGCGGAGGCGCTGGCGCGCGTCAAGGAAGCAATCGGCCCCGACGCGGTGATCGTGCATGTGCGGACGATCCAGAGCCGTCAGTGGCTGGGATTGCGGAGCCGGCCGATTGTGGAAATTACCGCCGGCCGTCGGCAGGCTCGACGGCCCGAACGGGGGCGCTCGACAGTCGGCTCCGCCGCCGGCGGGGCGGTTGCGCCGCCGTTGGTTGCGGCCGGCGCGATGAAGACGCCCGGCGTTACGTATGAACCGTCGCCAGCGGCCCGGCCGGGGAAGTCGCTGCTGGAACAGCCCGCCGGGCAGGCCGCCATGATGATCGGGATTCAGCAGGAAATGAGCAGCCTCAAGACACTGGTGAAAGACCTGGTGACGCAGGAGCAGCGCAAGCGCATGCCGCAGGTGCCCGACGATTTGTTCGAGCATTACATGCGCCTGGTCGAAAATCACGTCGCCGAGGAACTGGCCGGCGATCTGGTGCGGGCCCTGCAGCGCGAACTCAAGCCGACGGAACTGACGCAATCGAATCTCGTGACCGCAAGGCTGGTCGAGCAGATCGAGAAGATGATCCCGGTCTCCGGCCCGATCAAGCGGACCAAGGCGGTCGGCCCGCACGTGGTGGCGCTGATCGGGCCCACGGGCGTGGGCAAGACCACCACCATCGCCAAGCTGGCCGCGAATCTGAAACTGCGCCAGCGCCACACCGTGGGACTCATCACCATCGACACCTACCGCATCGCCGCCATCGATCAGCTCCGCAAATACGCCGAGATCCTGGGCTCCACCGTCAAGGTCGTCTCCACTCCCGAAGACATGACCGAGGCCATCCGATCGATGCAGGATTGCGAGTACATCCTCATCGACACCGCCGGCCGAAGCCCCAACGACGTGATGAAACTCAACGAGCTTCGCCAGTTCCTGACGGCGGCGCAGCCGGATGAAGTGCATCTGGTGCTCTCGACGACGGCCAGCCAGGCGTGCGTCGATCTGGCGGTGCAGCGGTTTGGCGAGGTGCGCGTCGATCGGATCATCTTCACGAAACTGGACGAGGCGGCGTGCGTGGGCGTGGTGCTCAATGTGATACGCAAGGTCAACAAGAGCCTGTCGTACGTAACCACCGGACAGGACGTGCCCGACGACATCGAAGTGGGCCTTGGCCGTGATCTGGCCCGGCTGATTCTGGGGGGTGCGAAATGACGGCGGTCATGGATCAGGCATCGCACCTGCGAAATCTCGCTCGCTCGCGATCGCGGGCACGCGTCATCGCCATCACCAGCGGCAAGGGCGGCGTGGGCAAGAGCAACGTCGCCGTCAACCTGGCGATCCGCCTGGCGTCGGCCGGTAAGGAAGTCGTGCTGCTGGACGCCGATCTGGGTCTGGCCAACGCGGATGTGCTCTGCAACATCGATCTGCCGCTGAATCTGTCGCACGTGATCGCCCGCAAGCGGCAGTTGAGGGAAGTGATGGTGAAAGGGCCGGGCGGATTCGGACTTATCGGCGGAGCATCGGGACTGGCGCGCATGGCCGATCTGTCCGACGACGATCGCCAGCGACTTGTCGATGCCCTGGGAGAACTGGAACAGCAATCCGATGTCATCCTCATCGACACCGGCGCGGGAATCAGCCCCAATGTCCTCACCTTCACCCGCGCGGCCGACGAAGTGCTGGTCGTCACAACACCCGAGCCCACGGCCATCACCGACGCCTATGCCGTCATTAAGGTCATCCGTCGCAACGAGGGAGACATCGACCGCGAAAGCGGCGCCGGCCCGTCGCCGGGCCGCCCCATCAGCCTGCTGGTGAACCTGGCCCGATCGGCTACGGAAGCCGCACTGGTCTACGACCGCATCGCGCGCGTGGCCCGGCAATTCCTTGGCTCGGCCGTGCAGGACGGCGGATATGTTCTGAGCGACGATCACGTGTCCACCGCCGTGCGCCAACGCGTGCCGTTCGTCATTTCCAGCCCCAAGTGTCCGGCCAGCGAATGCATCACGCGGCTGGCGATGCGCCTGGAGCGCGGGATTGCCCCGGCTTTGGCGGACAGCGCCGGGATGTCGGCGGGATTTTTTGACCGGATGAGCAAGTGGTTCAAACGTGACAGGTGAAGTCGATGGTCATGCGTGTCGCGGTGGTTTCGGCGCTGGGAGCGTTTTCGCTGTGCCTGCTGATCGGCGGGCTCGAGGCGGATAATCCCTTCACCACGACGGTGTGGCGGGCGCTGGTGGCCATGGGCGGCACTCTGGTTATCGGACTTGTCCTGGGCGAAATGGCCCGCAGGATGATCGCGGAGAGCGTGGCCGATGAAACAAAGAAATCCGAAAATAGTTCAACGAAGGTAACCGAATCGGACCGATAAACGGAAGTGGCTCATTGTGGAGTCGGCTTCCGGCGAAACACAGGAACCCATAGCGAGGCGTCAAGGGAATGAAAACCTCAATCAAGACCCACGGACTGGGGACGGCGGCAACCAGGCCCAATCGTCCCGACATCAAGGAAATCTGGATTCGATACAAGCAGAGCAAGGAGGAAGCCCTGCGCAACATCCTCATGGAGAACTATCTCCATCTCGTCCGCTACAACGCCGAACGCATCCACGTCAAGCTGCCCGACGAGGTCGAACTGGACGACCTGATGTCGGCCGGCATTTTCGGCCTGATGGACGCGATCAACGCTTTCGATCTTGAACGGGGCGTGAAGTTCGAGACCTATTGCGCGCCGCGCATCCGCGGCGCCATCCTCGACGAACTGCGCTCGATGGACTGGGTTCCCCGCCTGGTCCGATCCCGCGCCCACAAGCTCGAGAGCGCCACCAAGGGCCTGGAAGTCGAACTCGGCCGCAGTCCCACCAACGACGAAGTCGCCAAGCGCCTGAAGGTTTCGATGGGAGAGTTTGAAAAAATGGCCAAGGATGCCAGTGCGGTCGGATTGGTGTCGCTGTCGCGCAAGTGGTTCGAGACCGATTCCAACAAGGACGTGCGCGAGATCGACGTTCTGGAAGACAAGCGCGGCGCCGATCCGGTGCGCGAGATTCAACGCAAAGACCTGAAGGAACTCATCACCAAGGGCCTGTCCCGGGCCGAGCGGCTCATCATCATCCTCTACTATTTTGAAGAGATGACGATGAAGGAAATCGGCGCGACGCTCGATCTGAGCGAAAGCCGCGTCAGTCAGATGCACAGCTCGATCCTGGCCCGCCTCAAGGCACAAATGGCCGACCGCAAAAAGGAATTCCACGCTGTGCCGTCGGCATGACACGAAGATTTCAAATTTGAAATCTGAGAGTCCCCATATCGGAATTTCGCGATCTGAATCCCCGCACTCGCCGCCGGTCAGTGCCCTGTCTTTGGCGCCGGCTGGGACGGGAATGGAGACCACGAGGGGATGGGCGGTGACGTTGACGCCGGCTGCGGGGTAAACGGACTCCAGGATGGAACCTGGGTAAACGGACTCCATGAAGGGACGGGCTTGGATGTCGTGGCCGGCGCCTGGGTGTATGGACTGCTTGTCACAGCGCCGGCGCCGAAGTACGGATAGGCCGTATACGCTCCATAGAACGGATATCCGTCGTAGTAATAGTCAGCGTTATTGGCGTAGTTGCTGTTGTACAACTCGCGCAGGTGCTGAAGTCGCTGGGCCTCGGCGGCTTCGCCGCTTTTGATAAGCTCGCTCTGGAGATCCGCGTCCGCTGATTCCAGATTGCTCTGGGCCGTCGCCAGGTCGCTCTGGGCGGACTTGTATTGGGGATCATCCCGCAGATCGGTATTGAGTTGCCCCTCGATCGTTGTCCAGTGCGAACTGGCCTCGGCCAGTCGCTGCATCGCCTCCTTGTAACGGGGGTTCTGATCCAGGGCGTCCTCCTCCATGTGGTGCAGCCGGGCCGCGTATTCCATCTTTGCCTGCGCCAGATCCGTCCGATCGACATCCTCCAGATCAACATGGCTGATATCCGGATCGAGCGCCCCGGCCACGTGGTCGATCTCCTGCTGAAGTTCGATGTAATTCGGATCGGCGTGCAGTGAAGCAACCGCCGCCGCGCGGATGTCGTTGACATCCTTGGCCGCCGCGTCCACCTCGGCCCGGGCATGGACAGTCTCCGGCGCCGTTTCATATTTCTTACGAATCTGCACCGCCGCCAGGCGCAGATTCGCCTGTGCCTGCGAATACGCCTGCTGCGCCGCCTGGGCGCGGGCCATGGCATCGGCCAGATCCCGCGGCGATGACTTGCCCGACGCCGCCTGTCCCGCCGCGACCGAAACCACGACCACAAGGCCCAGTAAGCCCACCAACCCGCAACCGAGATGCCGAATCGAGCGCGACATAATCAGCCTCCGCGTCATACCGGCCTGCTTTGCTGTCGACACCCATATCATACCGTCGCCAGTCGCCGGGATGCCACTGTAAAAACGCGATTCCACCGCTGTTTATTGTCCAGAGTCATCCCACTTTGGGCGGCAGCAAATCGAAAATCCTGAAAGCTCCCTTTTCTCAATCGAGCCACTTTTGCCACAAAACTGGCGTCTGGCGTTTCTCGCAATCGCCGCCGTGTGACAAATGGGCGTTGAGATGGCGAAACAGCGGCATCTCCGCCAGGCGTCTCCGCCGGGCGAATCCCCTGCCGCATTCCGCGGTTGCCGCCACGGGAGGAGAGGATGTTCACGCTTTCTTTGCCGGCTCGATCCGTTGCCGCAACGCATCGGAGAAAAGCTGCGAGCGGCTGACACCGGTCTTTCTCGCGTAGGCATCCGCTTGCCGCAGAAGTTGCGGTTCGACGGTGATAAGCGTGGGCACAGCCTTGGTTCCGGGCGGTTTTCTGGGACGGCCGCGCTTGGTGGCCTCCCATCGCGCTTGTTGCTGGGGCGTCAGCGGGCGCAACCGATCTGGGGCAATGCTCTTGGCCAGCCGCTCCATTGCATCGAAGTCGTCTTCATCTGTCCTGGTTCTTTTCATGGCCATATTACCTCCTGCGCTTGCGAAATTGGCGTTTCATCCGTGCGGTCAGGTCCATTGCGTGGATCACGCGAACGACCGCCGTGACCTCGCCTGCCTCAACGCTTATCCAGTCGTCGACGGTGAGGCTTTCGTAGGAAACCTCGTCAGGTGTTTTGAGCACAAAGATCACCTGAAGATGCCGACCTGATTCGGTCGTTCCCCAAACGACGAATTTGTCGTCCTCAATGGTTTGCGGGTACGGATTCTCTGCATCGCATATGACAGTCTCCGCCTCCTCTGGGCTTATGCCATGCCTTGCGATATGGTCGCGGTTCACATCGTCCCATGAGAAGATCACAGGTTATAGTATATAGCGAAATTGGCGTCTGTCGAGCCGCGCACGGAATCACGGGCCGTCATCGTCCCCCCTGTATCCCCGGCCCATCTTGGCTATCATAGGCCGGCGATGAACTCGAATAGCTCAAAGGAAGGAAGCGATTTACCCAAGCCGACGGCCCCGGCCGCTTCGGCTTCGTTGCGGCTGGCCGCCATCGACGTTGGGTCCAACAGCATTCACATGATCGTCGCCCAGGCGGATGCCGACGGCGGGATCAGCACGCTCTGGCGGCTCAAGGAAATGGTGGGACTGGGACGCATGAGCTTTCCGTCGCGGCGGCTTTCGGCCGAGGCGATCGATCGGGCGCTGGCCGTCCTGCAGCGCTTTCAGCAGCAGGCGCTGCAGCGGCAATGCGAGAAGGTCATCGCCGTCGCCACCAGCGCCATTCGCGAGGCGGAGAACGGCGGCGATTTCATCGAACGGGCTCGGGATGAACTCAAGCTGGCCGTCAAGGTCGTCTCGGCCCGCGAAGAGGCACGGCTGATTTATCTGGCGGTGCGGCACGCCACGCCGCTGCGGCAGCAGCCGCATTTCATGGTCGATATCGGCGGCGGCAGCGTCGAGTTCATTGTCGGCGATGAAAGCCGCTCGATGCTCCTGGAAAGCCGCAAGCTCGGCGCCGCCCGCATGACGGCCACGTTCGTCAAATCCGACCCCATCAGCGATGCCGATCGGACGGCGCTGCTGGCACATTACCAGGAGGAACTGTCGCCGATCTGCCCCAGGATTCTGTCGCTGGGCCCGATCAAGGCGATCGGAACCAGCGGAACGCTCGAGAATATCGCCGCCATGTGTCAGGGCGATGCCGGCGGCGAATCGGATGACGCGGACAATCCGGCCGGCGTCATCGAGATCGGCCGGTTCAAGAAACTCCTGGATGAACTGCTCCGCTCGGAATCGGCCGATCGGGCACAGATGCGCGGGTTGGACGATCAGCGCAAGGACCAGATCATCGCCGGGGCGCTGCTGGTCAACGAACTCTTCGACCGCCTGAATCTACGGCGGATTCACATCTGCCCGATGGCGCTGCGGGAAGGGATTCTTCTGGATTATCTCGGCCGGCATGTGCCCGATCTGGAAATCCTGCGTGAACTTCCCGATCCGCGGCGGCGGAGCATGATCGATTTGGCCCGGCGGTGCGACTGGCATCAGACGCACGGCGAGCAGGTGGCCCGGCTGTGTCTGCGGCTGTTCGACGAACTCAAATCCCTGCACGGCATGGGCAACACCGAGCGCGAGCTGATCGAATACGCGGCATTGCTGCATGACATCGGCTGGCACATCGGCCGCAATGGACATCACAAGCACAGCATGTATCTGATCCAGAACGGCGATTTGCGGAATTTCAGCGCTGATGAGATCGCGATCGTGGCCAATATCGCACGCTATCACCGCAAGACTCCGCCCAAGCCGCGGCACGCCGCCTATGCGGCGCTGAATCGCCGGCAGAAGCACATCGTCGATGTCGGAGCGTCGCTGCTGCGTCTGGCGGATGGACTGGATCGCAGCCACGCCAGCGCCATCACCGATCTCAAATGCCGCACCGACGGCAAACGCGTGCGCTGCCTGCTTTCCAACAGGGCCGATGCCGAACTGGAAATCTGGGCGGCGCGGCGCAAGCGGGACATGTTTGGCGACATCTTCGGCCGTGAGATAGAATTCGAACTGGTCTCGGGACCCAAGCCATGAGGTGATCGTTGTGGATGCGCTGCTGACCCAGCACAATTATCCGGGCAAGCTGATCGTCGTCGAGGGGATCGACGGCTCGGGCAAGAGCACGCAGCTTCAGCTTGCGTTGCGCTATCTCCAATCCAAGGGATATCCCACCTTCTTCACGCAATGGAACAGCGCCGAGCTGGTCAAGACCGTCACCAAACGCGGCAAGAAGAAAATGTCGCTGACGCCGATGACGTTTTCGCTTTTGCACGCGACGGATTTCGCCCATCGGCTGGTGCACGGCATTCTGCCGCCGCTGAAGGCCGGAATGATCGTGCTGGCCGACCGGTATGTGTACACCGCCTTTGCCCGCGATGTGGTCCGCGGCTGCGCGCCGGCGTGGGTGCGGCGGATTTATCAGTTCGCGCCCCGGCCGGACCGGGCGTTTTATTTCCGCGTGCCGATCGACGTGAGCGTGGCGCGGCTTTTGGCGGGGCGGGCGAAGATCAAGGACTACGAGGCCGGCATGGACATGGATCTGGCCCCGGACGCCGTGGCCAGTTTTCGGATCTTTCAAAGCCGCATCCTGGAAGAATACGGCCGGATCGCCACTGAATACGGCCTGACCGAACTGGACGCGACGACGAGCATTCAACAGCAGCAGCAGGCCGTTCGCGGGTTTATCGACCAGACGCTGGAAGGGTTTGCCGCCAATGGCGTCGTCGCGTTGCCGACGTCGGCGGCGGTGGAAATGGGCCCGGCCCAGGAGGCGTTGCCATGAGCGATTTCCGTTACATGGGTCACGCCATGCCGTACCTGCCGCGCGAAGGATGCACCGGCCGGCTGATCGTCATCGAAGGCACCGATGGTTGCGGCCGGAGCACGCAGGCTATTCCCCTCAAGCAATGGCTGGAGGTCCGCGGTTACGGGGTGATGGAAACCGGCTGGACGCGCAGCAAGCTGGTGGGCCAGGCCATCACCGACGCCAAGCAGGGCCATTCGCTGCATCGGCTGACGTATTGCCTGATGTACGCGACCGATCTGGCGGATCGTTTGGAATATCAGATCATCCCTGCATTGCGCAGCGGGTTTATCGTGCTGGCCGATCGGTACATCTATACCGCCCTGGCCCGCGGCATCGTGCGCGGCGCGGACAAGCAATGGCTTCGCGACTTGTTCGGATTTGCGGTGCAGCCGGATTTGGTCATTTATCTGCAACTGGGCGTGAACGAACTGGTCCCCCGCGTGCTCGAGGCCGGCAAGATGAATTATTGGGAAAGCGGCCTGGACATGAACTACGGCGACGATCTGTTCGACAGTTTCATGGCGTACCAGACGGCCCTGATCGAACAACTGGACGTGATGAGCGAGGAGTTTCATTTCACCAACATAGACGCCCGCAAAGACCCCGCCGCCATCCAGCGGCAATTGCGCCGGGCCGTGGGGAAATACCTGGAAACGACCGGATATCAGGGGCCGATGGGGGCGGCGGTACGGTGACATCGGACATCCAGGGAGATACGATGACCGTATGAGCAAAGCCGAAATCCTTGCCGAGTTGCCCAAGCTTAGGCCAGAGGAGCTGGCTGAAGTCCAGGCCAAGCTGGATGAGCTGACCGGCGAAGTCTGGAGCGATGATGCCGGCCTGAGCGACAGCGACAAATCGGCGTTGGATGCGGCCTTGGCCGACTATCAGAAGAACCCGAATGCCGGCAGCCCCTGGGGGGAAGTTGAAGTTCGCATCCGGTCCAGGTTGCGTCCATGAGGAAACTGAGTCAGAAAATGGTCCGGGCCGTGTGCGACAAGGACATCAAGGCCGTCGCCAGCCTGCTTGATGCCCGGCAAAACGTAAATGCGAAAAACGAGAACGGCGAGACCGCATTCAGTTACGCTTGTGCGATGAACGCTCTTGCGGTGGCCAAGTTGCTGCATTCGCGGGGAGCCGATGTTAACACGATCGACAAAGGCAACGGTTCTCCCTTGGATTGGGCCGCGTCCAGAGCGTCCAAGGGGTTCTGCGCATGGCTGATCGGCGTCGGCGGCAGGCATCACGACATATGGCCGCCCCGCAGGAAGACGGGTAGGAACAGCGGGAGAGCGCCCGACCCATCAAAGACCGCCGAGCCCTTTGATCCAACTGAATAGATATCGGGGCGTTGCATCGCGTGATTTTGGGATGTATAAAATTACGCCATGGCCGGAGGCTTCCGATGGATTGATTGGAATGTCGACCACATTGCCAAACATGGAGTGGTACCCGAGCAGGCCGAGTACGTGGTGCTTACGGCGCGCAGGCCTTGGCCGTCGTACGAAGGCCGCGGACGCTGGCTGGTGCGCGGGCAGGATTCAAATGGCCGATATCTGCAGGTTGCCTACATCGTCGATGAGGAGGGAACGATCTTCGTGATTCACTCTCGGCTGCTGAATGAACGCGAAAGGCGCCAGGTTCGCAGGAGAAGCAAATGAAGACGGGAACGAGCAGACGTTTGACCACGGCACAGCTTCAAACCGCTGCGCATGAATTTGAGCGGCCGGATTACCGTCCGCGATTTGGCAAGGCGCCTGTTGTTGAGCAGCGCCGGCATGATTGCGCCATCCGTCAAGCCAAACGAGGCCGGAGACGTCTGCGCGTCGGAAGCGGGACCGAGCGCATTCAGATCACCGTCGAGCGATCGCTGCTCGCCGAGGCGGATGACCTGGCTGAACGAAAGCACATCTCCCGATCCGAGTTGATCGCACAAGGGCTGCGGCTGGCGCTGGTATCGTGAATCAACTCGCGCCCCCTTGATTCGCCGATAGTCCGATGCACGAACAGTGTTTTATGGCGTGTTGCGCGATAGAATCGCCAAGCAGGTAAAGCATGGACATGACCATTTCGATCCGCGACGACATTGCCTCCAAGCTCCAGGAGCGGGCAGACGGTGCTCTTGAGGATCTGCCGACGACGCAACCGGCGCGTCGATAACAGACTGCAGGATCGCCGGTTGGTCGAGGAACAATCGACGGATTCAACGATGGAGAATATTTGCAACGAACAGTTCCTCGAATGGGCGCATCAATTCAACATCGGGTTGGACCAACGATACCAGCCCCCTCAATCGCTGATTCTGCAAGGTGCAAAGGGCATTGATTGCAATCTTCCCTCGACGATCCAAGGCCGAATCGGGCTGATCAATGGGACGCTGGATGCGTTGCCACGCGGCAGAATATATGTTTGGAAACGAGGTGGCGAGTGGTATTTGGACGATGATCCCGCTCGGGAAACGCGAATCTATCTGCGTACGGGAATCTATGAGATGTTTCGGCGAGTTGGCATTCCGATGACAAAGACGACGCTGTTATTTGCCAAGGACGAAGTCGAGGTGCTCGCCGCCGTGCTGCTTCTGAATTCAATGATCGCGTGGAAGGTGCCGGACGATTTAGCGGTCGTGCATGAGAATGGCGCGTCGGTAATAACTTTTGACAGCGATGATCTCTTTATCGTTCAGACCGTCGATTCGGGTCTGTCCTCGCGCATGGCCGAAATCATGGACCGTGCGCGGCAGGGAGAATCCAATCGAAAGAAATAGCGTCTGATCGAAATCAAAGGTGTCTGTGTAGGGTCCGCACTGCGGACCAATGACGACTCTATCGAGAATATCGGTCCGCTACAGATATGGATCTTATCCCCGCCACGGCAGGGCTTCCTGCGGCACCGGCGTGGCCGGGGCGGCGGTGGCTTGGGGAGTGGTGCCCACCGCGACGGCGTAGAGGGGTTCCCATTCGGTTTTGCCAAGGCCCAGGAGCGTTCGGGCTTCATCATCGAAAAAGTCGACCGACGGGTGGCACGACAGGCCCATCGCGTGCGAGGCCAGCAGCATCCGTTGCGCGGCGTAGCCGGCTTCAAGGTGCGCCAGGCGGTAGATGTCGGGGCCGGACTGGGTCATCAGGTTCTTTAACAGCACGATCATGAAGCAGACGGCCGCGGCGGCGGTGAACGGCTCGGCGGGCTGGCAGGCGCGGGCCAGGTCCGGACGGAACAGGCCGTAGCGCACCGCGAACCAGCGGTCGCGAATCGGGTTGTAATGCCACACCCCGGGGTCCATGCCGACCACGCCGCTGACGATCCACAGCGGCCGGACCAATGCGATATGCGGCCCGCCGGGGAACATGGGATAGAACGTGCCGGTGCGAAACGCGAGCTGGCTGATCGTCCAGAGCGTTCCGCGCGAGATCGTGCCGGTGTTGATCGGAACCGGGGCCGGGCGAGTGAGCAGCAGCTTTCGCAACGGCCAGCCGCCGTACGGTTCCTCGGGAGGCGGAAGTTCCGAAACCGGATAATCGGCCCCCAGCGGGCTGCTTTCGGTGACCGGCGGGCGCAGCTCGCGCACTGCCATTCCCGGCGCGACGCAATCCAACTGTGCCGCCTGCACCGATCCATACTCGATGGGCGCCGGCGACAGTGGCAGTCGCGGAATCGGCGTCCAGCCGGCGTCGACGGGCTCAGCCATCTGCGGCGGCGCCGATGACATTCCCTGCGGTCCGGCCGCCGCGACAATCGACTGCCGGGCGCCGGTGGTATCGGCGGCGTCTGCGGCGTCCGCCCAGACCACCATCGCCTGCACCGATTCGGCGTCGCCGTACACGGCGTCGGGGCTCAGCCCGATCAACCGGCGCATCGTGTTCTCGTTCAACACCAGCCGCACCAGTTCGCGAATCCCCAGCGCCGATGCCACACTCACCAAATTCTGCACGACATGCCCGGCGTCGATCACCGCCGCCCGAAACGCGCGCCGGCCGTGCTTGGAACTGCTCCGCTGAAAAATCGTCGATACCAGCAGGGCGCCCGGCACGGTGCGCAGGAATTTCAAGTCCGGCCGGCCGCGCGTGATCTGGGCCAATGTCTGCGACCCCGGCCGGAGTTTGCGCAGGGCAAATTCCTTGACGCTGTAGTGATAAAGACCCGGCTCCAGGCCGGCGATGCTGAAGGCCGCCACGTAGATTTCGCACGGATAGAGCCGCCTTCCGCTGAAAGCCGTTCGGACCGGCGTCGCGCCGCGCGGGGCCTGGCCGGGCGGGATGCCGTACGCGAAATAGAGCCAACTCGCCAGCGTTTTGAGATCCTGCGGCGGCTGCATGTGGCTGTCGGGGAGGGCTTCCAGACCCAGGTGCAGCAGCGACAGCGTCGCCACGTGCGGATCGAGCAGCGAGGTGGGCAGGGCGATTTTCTCGTGGCCGTCGAACACGCGATACACCGACGGCGCCGGCTCGGGGGTGGTCGGGGGCGAGGCGAGCGTCAACCGGCTGGCGCGGTGGTAATCCAGCACGCGCTCGACGCGTTCCAGTATGTGTTGTGACAGCTCCATTGGTACACCGGGCGTTGCATCTCCCCGGCAATCGAACAACGGTCAGAATAACTGATCGAGCACCGCCTCGATCGACATTTGGACGCAGGTGAAGATGGGCGTATCCCGCTGCGTGTATTTGCTGGATTCGGTTTCGCGCAGCTCCATCACCAGGTCGAGAAAATCCTTGGGCACATCCGTCTCGAAGGCGACGACGAAATCCTGATCGTCCAGCCCGAAGCTGTACGTTGTGTTCAGCTTCACCGATGGATATTTGTTCCCGATGCGGATGTGCCCGTCCATGATTGCCTGCCGCTCGGTCATCGGCAGCAGATACCACGCCCGCGTCTTCACGAACGGGTAGACGAACAGGTATTTCCGCTTGCCGGGAATGATGTGCGTGCGGCTTTCGGCCGTGTGGAACGGATCGACCTTGTCGATGTACATGCTGCGCTTGGTCATCGACAAAAGCGAATACGGCGTTGATAAATAACCGCCCAGCCGCGTGCGATGAATCCGCCGTGTCTGTTGCTGGAAATCATCGGTCGAGAGGGCGATGCGCCACAGGAGCAGATCGCAATCCGGCCGCAAGCCGACCGTGCTGTAGGTCAGGCACATGAGGTTCGGGCTTGGCTGGGCGAAGAGGTCGATGAACTCTCGCCGGGCCGCGGATTTTTCCTCGCCCGGCAATCGGCGAAACGCCGGATCGAGCTTGTAAAACGCGAAATTCACAAACTGCCGGGCGATCGGCACGGCATCGCCCGGCCGCGCATGCGCGGAAGCGGCCGGTGTTGGGGATGCTCCGGATGAATCAATCTCGCTCATGCAAACTCCTTAGACTTGGCGATCGCGCCGCGCGACCTTCAGTTCACAACCACGCGCTGACCATCATACGCCAATTGGACATTGGGTGGCAGTGCGGCGTTGGTCGCCGCGTGGCCCAGGGCATGGGCGATGTGGGTGAACAGTGTCCGGCGTGCGCCGATGCGCTGGGAGACCACCAGCGCCTCGTCCACGCTGAAATGTGTCACGTGCGTTCGATATTGCAGCGCATCCAGCACCAGAACATCCAATCCTTCCAGCAGCGGAAACGATTCCTCGGGAATATGGCTCACATCCGTGCAATACGCCAGATTCCCCACCCGGAACCCCAGCACCGGCATCGTCCCATGAATCAGCGGCACCGGCGTCCAGAGGCGATCGCCAATCGTAAACGGCCCGTCGATCGTCCGCGGGACCAGATGCGGCCGGTACACCTTCATCTCCGGCGCCGGCTCCTTGAAGGCATAGGCGAAGCACCGGGTCAGCGTCGCGTGCGTGGCGGTATTGGCCCAGACATCCAGCGGCCCGTGGCGCAGTGCATTGAACCGCCGCAGGTCGTCCAGGCCCATGATGTGATCGGCGTGCCCGTGCGTGAAGACCACCGCGTCGATCATCTCGACGCCGTGCCCGATGCATTGCAACCGCAACTCCGGCGTCGTGTCCACCAGCACGCGCGTCGGTCCGTAACTGATAACCACCGACGGCCGAAATCGCTTGTCGTGCGGATCGGTGCTGTCGCACACCGGGCAATGGCACCCGATCATCGGCACGCCGGCGCTGGTGCCGGTTCCCAGGAAGAGCAGTTCGATCCCGTCCATGACCGGCCGTTTATAATCGGTCGATGATGCCCGAAGCAAACGCACCCGCCCGCGCGTTTTCGGCACGCTTGCCCGATTTTCCGGGAGGCTGCCCTTTGCTTCTCCCCTCGTACCGCTCCGAAAATAGGACGAATCAACCGCAGATGAACGCTGATAAACGCAGATAATTCAAATCTGACCTTATCCGCGTTCATCGCGGTTCCATCGCTTCCAGCGCGTATTCATGCGCCCACGATGAGGAAATAGGATGCAACGCCGCATGACGGAAACGGGCCGTCGCTCAAACGCGGCCAGGCGATCAATCTCCCAGCACCGAGCCTTGCGATTCCAGCCAGTTGCCGGCAATCGGCGTATCGGAAAACAGCGAGCCGACCGAGTTGCCCGCGGGCGGCGGACTTACGGCAGCATGCACCGACGCCGCGGCAGCCGCCACGCCTGCGCCATCGCCGGAGGCGCTGAGGTTGCCGCCCAGATCATTGATGATCGCCGCGATATCGGTGATGTTCACGATGCCCTGATTGAGCACATCCCCGCCGGAATATCCGGGTGACTGTCCGAGGTTGTTGATTGCCCGCGTGATGTCCGTGATGTCCACGAAGCCATCCAGATTGGTGTCGCCGGTCGGCACATATTTCACTTCGACATCCCCGGCCGGAACGGTGAGCGGGTCTGTACTATGGTCCCCATACCCAATCGCGCGGCTGGCCCGCGAATTGGGGCCGGTAACGAGAGAACTCATGATGCTCGGTTGATTTCCGGCGTTCTGCACCCACGTCGTCACCTGCGCCATGGGCAGGTTGGTTTCGTTAGCCAGCAACGTGTTGTTGGTGATGTCCAGCGTACCTGCCAAAGAGAGGCTATTGACGGTAAAGACGGTTTGATCCGCCTGCGAATCGGATTGAACCAGCGCCAAACTGGCCCCAGCGGCAATCGAGACTGTACCCAGTGCGTATTTGAGCGTTCCTGCGCCCGGTGTACTAGCCGGGATGGTAAACGACCCGCCTTTGATGGCCACGGTGTCGGCATCGTTTGCTGGGCTGCCCATGATCTTCAATGTGTTTTGGCCTGCGCCGCCGGTGAGGGAAAGGCCGGACGCCGGCAGCGGATCGCCGGCCGAGAAATCGAGAACGAACATGTCGCCACCGGCTGGGCCGGTGTATGTGACGCCGCAAATCGATGCGCAGGGCAGGCATTGTGTGGGAGTGCCGGTGGCCGTGGGATTGTTCCAAACATCCATGTTCTGCCCGAGCGAATCGAGCTTGAGGTACACGGTGTTGGCGGCGAGGTTCAACACCGCCTGGCCGACATTCTGGGTGAAAGTCGTGGTGCTGCCGGCAAAGTTGCCGTCGCCGCCATAAGTGGCCACGATGGTATGGCTGGCGGCGGTCAAGATCGACGTGGTATAGGTGGCGGTATTGCCGCTCAGAGTGATGCTGCCCATGCTGGTGCCGTCGATCGTGAACTGCACACTGCCGCCGTCAACGTTGCTGGGCGTTACGGTTGCCGTAAACGTCACCGACTGCCCATAGGTTGGCGAGCTGTTGTTGGAGGTGATGGCGGTGGTGGTGGCGGTGACCTGCGCGACGCTTTGTGTGATGGCCGGACTGGTCGTGCTGGCGAAGTTGCCATCGCCGCTGTAGACGGCCCAGACAGCATGGCTGCCGGCGGTCAGGATCGACGTGGTGTAAGTGACGGAGTTGCTGCCCTGAATGAGTGATACGGCACTACCGAGGTCGTTGCTGCCGTCCATGAACTGCACGGTACCGCTCGGCCCGGCACCGGTGTTTGGATTCACCGTGGCCGTGAACGTGACCGACTGGCCGTGGAAGCTCGAGGCATTGCTGGAAGTGACGGTGGTGCCTGTATACGTCAACTCGAAGACCGAGCCCCAGTTCTTACTGCCGCCTTGATAGGCCGTGCAAAAGAGGTTGCCGGTGGAGTCCAGGAGCACGGTGCCGTAACAGTTCCACCCGCTGCTGCTGCCCAGCGAGACCAGGGTGGTGATGGCCCCACTGCCGCGAGCGATCTCGTAGACCGTGCCGTCGCTGTTGGTGCCGCCGGCGTTGGTCGCACCGAAGAGATTGCCGAAGGAGTCCAGGACCACGCCGCCGTAAAGAGTTTGCCCGTTGGTGCCGTTGAACGAGGCCAGTGCGGTGATGACGCCGCTCCCGTTGGCGATCTCGAAGACCGTGCCGTCGCCTTTTCCGCTGTTGAGCGAGAGATTGCCGCCGTACCGGGTCGTGCCGAAGATGTTGCCGGAGGAGTCAAGAACCATGCTGGCCTCAGGAGCAAACCCGTTGGCGCCGTTGAACGAGACCGCGTTGATGACCCCGGTCCCGTGGGGAATCTCGAAGAACGTGCCGTCACCGATGGTGCCGCCGGATTGGGCTGTGCCGAAGATGTCGCCGGAGGAGTCCAGGATCACGCCGCCGCGGGGGTTTTGGCCATTGGTGATATTGAACGCCGCGAGGGTGGTGATAATGTCGCTTCCGTAGGCGATCTCGAAGATCGTGCCAGCGCCGTTGCCACCGGCCAACGTCAGATCGCCGCCGTACCAGGTCGTGCCGAAGAGATCGCCGGAGGTGTCCAGAACCACGCCGGCGCGGGGGTTCTCGCCGCCGGTGCCGTTAAACAAGGCCAGGGTCGTGATGGCATTGGTCCCGCTGGCGATCTCGAAGACCGTGCCGTAGCCGCTGGTGCCGCCTTGGTTGGTCGTGCCGAAGATGTTGCCGGAACAGTCCAGGACCACGCCGCCGTAGGGGATACTCCCATTGGTGCCGTTAAATGTGGTCAGTGTGGTAATGATGCTCGTCCCGTGGGCTATTTCGAAAACCGTGCCGTCGCCAAGTCCGCCGTTAAGCGTCAGATTGCCACCACACTCCGTCGTGCCGAAGAGGTTGCCGAAGGAGTCCATGACCACGCCGTCGTAAGCGTTTTCGCCGTTCGCGCCAGTAAACGAGGCCAGCATGTACGTGCCCCACTGCGTGAGTTTGGCAACGCTCTGGGTGATGGCGGGGCTGGTGCTGCTGGCGAAATTGCCGTCGCCGCTGTACACGGCCACGATGGAACGGCTGCCGGCATTCAGGGTCGAGGTGGTATACGTGGCGGTGTTGCCGCTAAGGGACACCGCGCCGCCCACGTTGCTGCCGTCGATCTGGAACTGCACAGCGCCGGTCGGCCCGACGCCGACGTTTGAACTCACCGTTGCCGTGAACGTCAAGGACTGGCCGTAAATGGTCGAGGCGTTGCTGGACGTGATGGTGGGGCCCATCATCCCCCACGGCAACTCGAAGACCGTGCCGTCGGTGTAAGTGCCGCCCCCATAGGTCGTGCCGAAGAGGTTGCCGGAGGGGTCCATGATCACGCCATTGGGGCTTGCCCCGTTGGTGCTGTTAAACGAGGCCAGTGTGGTGATGACCCCGCTCCCTTGGGCGATCTCGAAGACCGTGCCGTCGCTGTTGGCGCCGCCGCCCGAGGCCGTGCCAAAGAGGTTGCCGGAGGAGTCCAGGGCCACGCCGCCGGGGTTGATACCGTTGGTGCCCTCAAGCGAGGCCAGATCGGTGATGGCCCCGCTCCCTTGGGCGATCTCGTAGACCGTGCCGTCGTTGTTGGCGCCGCCCCGGTAGGTCGCGCCAAAGAGGTTGCCGGAGGAGTCCAGGACCACGCCGACGTGAAGGTTCCCCCCGTTGGTGCTGTTGAACGAGGCCAGTGAGCTGATGACCCCGCTCCCGTGGGTGATCTCGTAGACCGTGCCGACATTGCTGGTGCCGCCCTGAGAAGTTGTGCCGAAGATGTTCCCGGACGAGTCCAGAACCACGGTACCGACCACGTTGCGGCCGTTGGCGCCGTTAAACGAGACCATCGTGGTGATGACGCCGCTCCCCTGGGCGATCTCGAAGACCATGCCGTCACTGTTGTCGCCGCCGTTCGCCGTCGTGCCGAAGAGGTTGCCGGAAGAGTCCACGGCCACGCCAGCGCTGCCATTCCCGTTGGCGGTGTTAAACGACGCCAGGGCGGTGATGGCATTGGTCCCGTTGGCGACCTCGAAGACGGTGCCATAGCCGTTGGCGCCGCCGATGTGGGTCGTACCGAAGAGGTTGCCGGAGGAGTCCAGGACCGCGCCCGCTTGAGGATTATCCCCGTTGGCTCCGTTAAACGAGGCCAGTGTGGTGATGACCCCGGTCGCGTGGGAGATTTCGAAGACCGTGCCGTCGCCGTTGGCGCCGCCGGTGTTGGTCGTGCCGAAGAGGTTGCCGGAGCAGTCCATGACTACGCCGGCGAAAGGGAGACTCCCGTTGGTGCCATTAAGCGAGACCAGCGTGCTAATGCTCCATGGCGCGAGCTTGGCAACGTTCTGGGTGAAGGTGGGGCTGGCGCTAGTGTAGAAGTTGCTGTCGCCGCTGTAGACGGCCTGGATGGAATGGCTGCCGGCGGTCAGCACCGAGGTAGTGGTATAGCTGGCGGTATTGCCGCTGAGGGCCACCGCGCTGCCCACATTGCTGCCGTCGATCTGGAACTGCACGCTGCCGGTCACACCGCTGCCAGTGGCAAAGGTCGGCGTCACGGTGACTGTGTAAGTCACGGGCTGGCCATAGATCGACGCGCCGTTGTTGGACGTGATGGTGGTGGTGATGAGGCCCTTGCTGACGATCTGTGTGAAAGGCCCGCCTGTGCTGCCGGCGAAGTTGGCGTCGCCGCTGTAGATGGCCAAGACGGTATGGCTGCCGACACTCAGGGCCGAGGTGGTATACGTGGCGGTGTCGAAGACACTGTCCAAGCTAACCGGCGAAATGCCCGTGGTGCTGCCGTCGATCTGGAATTGCACGTTGCCGGTTGCCCCGCTGCCGCCGGAGAATTCAACCGTTGCCGTGAAGGTGATCGGTTGGCCAAGGAAGGCACCTTGGTTGTTGGATGTGACATTTGTGGAGGAGCCAATCTTGGTGACGGCCTGTGCGAGAGTCGGGCTGGTGCTGGTGGTGAAGTTGCTGTCGCCGCTGTAGATGGCCACGACGGAATGGTTGCCGGCGGTTAGCGTCGAAGTTGTATAGGCGGCGGTATTGTCGCTGAGAGTGACCGGGCCACCCACCGCGTTGCCGTCGACCCAGAACTGCACCGTTCCGGTCTCGCCGCTGAGGGGGGCAACGGTGGCAGTGAAAGTGACCGGTTGGCCACAAATGGAAGAGCCGTTGCTGGATGTGAGGGAGGTATTAGTACCACCAGTATGTACTAGCTCGAAAACCGTGCCGTCGCCGTTGGCGCCGCCGCTTTCGGTCGTGCCGAAAAGGTTGCCGGAGGAGTCCAGAACCACGCCGAACGCGGGGGTATCCCCGTTGGTGCCGTTAAACGAGAGCAAGGTAGTGACAACTCCGCTCCAATGGGCGACCTCGAAGACCAGGCCATAGCCGTCGCCGCCGTTCAACGTCAGGTCCCCGGCCAAAACGGTCGTGCCGAAGAGGTTGCCGGAGGAGTCCAGAGCCAGGCCATTGGGATTAATGGGATCAAATCCGTTGGTGACGTTGAACGAGGCCAGTGTGGTCACGGCTCCGCTTTGTCTGGGGATCTCAAAGACCGTGCCATCGCCTCTGGTGCCGCCATCGGAGGTCAAACCGAAAATGTCGCCCGAGGAGTCGAGGACCACGGAACCGGTAGGGCTCGGCCCGTTGTCGCTGTTAAACGAGGCCAATGTGGTGATGACCCCGCTCCCGTGGCCGATCTCGAACACTGTGCCGTCGCCTTGGCCGTCGTTCAACGTCAGGTCCCCGCCGATCTCGGTCGTGCCGAAGAGGTTGCCGGAGGAGTCTAGGACGACGCAGGCATCAGCGTTTCGGCCGTTAGCGCCGTTGAACGAGGCTAGGTCGGCGATGGCGCGACTTCCGTGAGCGATCTCGAACACCGTGCCGCAGTAGCTGGCGCCGCCCTCAGCGGTCGTGCCGAAGAGATTGCCGGAGGAGTCCAAGACTACGCCGCCGTTAGGCGATTCCCCGTTGGCGCCATTGAACGAGGCCAGCGTAGTAACGGCTCCGCTCCCAAGTGGGACTTCGAAAACGGTGCCGTCGCCAACGCCAAAGGGGCCAGGGACGGCGCCGCCCTCATTGCTCGTGCCAAAGAGGTTGCCGGAGGAGTCCAGGGCCAAATCACCATAGGGTTCCGACACGTTGGTGCCGCTAAATGTGGCCAGCGTGGCGATGATCCCGGTCCCGTGGGCGATTTCGAATACGGTGCCGGTGCCAGTGGCGACATTCCAAGTTAAGCCAAAGAGGTTCCCGGAGGAGTCCTCGACCACACCGCTGGCACACTCTCCGGTGGCAGGAAGCGGGGCCAGCGTGTTGAGGGTGTACGTGGACAACAACACCCGCTTTTCCAGTGGCTCGATCTGGTAGGCTTGCGGACGAACGATCACGGCCGCCTGAACAACCGCCCGCAGATGACGACGACGCAGTTTTTGCTTCGACATGAGCAGACCCTCCACGCCAGTGGTGTTGAGTCAGACGCACAAACCGCCAATGCGAACGGCCGGCCTCCCTGGCAGATGATTGCGGGGATTATCCCGATCTGCGACAGCCAATGCAACAAGAAATCGCGAAAGATCGGGAAAATTTTGTGGCGCATCGGACCTCTTCCCATGTTCCCAGCTTCCCCAGTCTGCGACTCTTGGCTCAGCGCCGCTGCGGTGCTAACCCAGCCCGATTCGTGCCAGGTCCGAACTTCTTCGACGCGACCTTCGCTCCCAACCACGATACGAACTTGAAGAACGCGTTGGTCGTCGCGTGGCAATCTTGCCATATGCCAAATAATCACGGGTCGGGGCGCAACTTGGCTCAGTGATGCAGGTATGCGTGGAATTGCGGGTCCTTGTCGGCGGGGGCGGGGCGGATATAGTGGGCGGCCATTGGCCAAGCGAATTGCCATTTTGGGATCGACCGGGTCGATCGGGTGTGATGCGCTGGATGTCATCCGACACCTGGGCGATGGGTATCGCGTCGCGGGGCTTAGTGGGCATACGCAGGCGGAGAAGCTGATCGAGCAATGCCGGGCGGTGCGGCCGGGGGTGGTTTGTGTGACCGATCCGGCGGCGGCGGAGTGCGTGGAGCGGGGAGTGGCGGGGCTGGGGATCAAGGTGCTGCGCGGGGCGGAGGGGTTGATTGAACTGGTGCAGCGCGAGGATGTGGATATGGTGCTGGGGGCGATCGTCGGGTCGGCGGGGTTGCCGGCGATGATGGCGGCGGTGACGGCCGGAAAGTCGCTGGCGCTGGCAAATAAAGAATCGCTGGTGGCGGCCGGGTCGGTGCTCATACCGGAGGCAAAGAAGCGCGGGGTGAGGATACTGCCGGTCGATTCGGAACACTCGGCGATATTTCAGGCGATGGCGTGCGGCCGGCGCGAGCAAGTGCGCGAGGTGATTCTGACAGCCAGCGGCGGGCCGTTTCGCGGGTGGGATCGGGATCGGATCAAGACCGCGACGGTGGCCGATGCGCTGAATCATCCCACGTGGCGGATGGGGCGGAAGATCACGATCGACTCGGCGAGCATGTTCAACAAGGGATTGGAATTGATCGAGGCGTGCTGGCTGTTTGATATTCCGCCAAAGCAGGTGAGGATCGTGGTGCATCCGGAATCGGTGGTGCATTCGATGGTGGAGTTTGTGGATGGGAACGTGTTGGCGCAACTTTCGCCTCCGGACATGAAGACGCCGATCCAATATGCGCTGACGTATCCGGAGCGAGTAAACGGGCTGGGGCGGCGGATGAACTGGGGAGAGGGGATGACGCTGCACTTTGGCTCGCCGGATTTTGAGAAGTTCCCGGCGCTGGGATTGGCCTATAAAGTGGCGGAGATGGGTGGGACGGCCGGGGCGGTGATGAACGCGGCCAACGAGGCGGCGGTGGGGGCGTTTTTGGGGGGGAAGATACAATTTGGGGAGATTTGCAGGCTGGTAGAGCTTACAATCCAGCAGCACTCGGTTCAGGCTCATCCGACTCTGGACGATGTGCTGGAAGCCGACCGATGGGCGCGGGCCACGGCGGCGGGTCTTGCGGAAACGCGCGGAAAACCGGAAATCGCTCCATGTCCATCATGTCATCGCCCTTAGTGGACTATACGTTATTGGTCCTTGGCTTCGGCTTCGTGATCTTCTTTCACGAACTGGGCCACTTCATCGCCGCCAAATGGGTGGGGATCAAAGTGGAACAGTTTGCCGTCGGATTCGGTCCGGCCATCGTGTCGTGGCGCAAGGGGCTGGGCCTGCGCTTCGGCAGCAGCGAGCCGGAATATCGCATGCTCCTTGAGGCCGCCAACCCGACCCCGCAAACCGAGGGCCAGGCCAAGGCCGCGTCGGTGACAACGTCGGCCCGGCCGCCGGCGGATGTGTCGAAAATCGGGGAAACGGAATACCGTCTGAACTGGATGCCGCTGGGCGGGTACGTGAAGATGCTGGGGCAGGACGACACGCAGGCCAACGCCGAGGAGAACGATCCCCGATCCTTCAGCAATAAGCCAGTTCCGCAGCGCATGGTGGTGGTGGCGGCCGGCGTGGTGATGAACGTGATCCTGGCGATGATCGGGTTCATGATCCTGTTCCGCTACGGGTTCAATGCGCCGCCGCCGGTGATCGGGAAAGTGCTGCAATATTCGCCGGCGGCCAGTGCGCTGGGCCAGGGTGGCGTGGCCCGGCCGCTGCAACCGGGAGATCGAATCCTGGAGTTGGACGGCCGGCCGGTTTACGACTTCACCGAGATCAGCGTCTACATCGCTCTGGCCGAGCCGAATATCGCCATCCCGGTGAAGTTGCAGCATCCGAACGGGACGATTGAGACGGTGACGCTGACGCCGCGGCGTGCGACGAGCAATTCGCGGGATTTCATGAGCGTCGGGATCAGCGGCTCGGACGATCTGCACGGGATTGGCGATGGCGAGCTCATTGACGGCGTGAGCTATGACGACGCCAAGAAGGAGATCGGCAAGCAGTGGCTTGGTGATTCGCTGCTGGTCGCGCCGGATGAGACGATCACGGCGATCAACGGGCAGCCGGTGGATGTTGCCGAGGCGTACAAGCTGGACGAGGCGATCCAGGCGTCGCACGGAAATCCGGTCGATCTGACGGTGAAGAACCCGCAGGGAGTTGAGCGGCACGTGACGCTTCAGCCGCATTTCCAGGGCGCGTTCGGGCCGCGCGATATCAGCATCGCCGGGCTTGTGCCGCGGGCGCAGATCGACACGGTGGAGAAGGATTCGTCGGCGTACGGGATATTGCTGCCGGGCGACGTGGTCGTATCGATCAGCCAGCCGTCCACGAGCGATAATGACGTGACGACCAATCCGACGCTGCACGAGATGATCCAGCGCGTGCAGAAGGCTGGTGACAACGGGGAGAAGATTTCGCTGAGCGTGGATCGCGACGGGAAGCAGGTCGATGCGGCGTCGCTGAAGCCGAATATTCCCGCCAATGGGCATCATGTGCTGGGCGTGGGGCTGGTCTACGACGAGAATTCAACCGTGGTGGGCGGCGTGCTGGCGGATTCGCCGGCCTATGCATCGCACATACCCCCGGACGCACAAATCGTCAGCGTGAATGGAACGGCCGTGGGGAATTGGTTCCAGGTCTGGCAGGCCCTGTTGGCCAGTCCGACGGATCGGCCGATCGACATTGTCGCCAAACTCGGCGACAAGACGTCTAGATATCCGATGACGTTGACGGCCGCGGCGATGAGCGATCTGAATCAGATTCGCCTGACCGACGAACTGTTCCTTCGCCCCCACAGCGAGACGCGACAGACCAAGAACCTGCTGACGGCGGCGAAATGGGGAGCGGCCGAGACGCGGGATTTCATCGAGCAGTTCTACCTGACGCTGGAGCGCATGTTCCAGGGTTCGGTGTCGCCGGGGAGCATGATGGGCCCGGTCGGGATATTGCACGCCGGGCAGAAGTTCGCCAGCAAGGGCGTCGATTGGCTGATCTGGTTCCTGAGCATGATCAGCGCGAACCTGGCGGTAGTGAATTTCCTGCCGATCCCGATCGTGGACGGCGGATTGTTCGCGTTCCTGATCCTCGAGCAAATCCAGGGCAAGCCGGCTTCGCCGCGCGTTCAGCAGATCGCGCAGATGGTCGGGCTGGCGCTGATCATTGGCGTGTTCCTGCTGGTCACATTCCATGACATTTTCGGCCAGATGTGAGATTGTCGCAGGCGGCGGACTTCAGAGATCGGCCAGTGCGGAGGGATCGGTCGGGGCACGAAGGAGAATTTCCTTCTGGCGGTCGGTCCAGATGCGCGGGGCGTCGATGGGGCGGGAATCGCATTGAAAATAGGAGCGGATTTGTTGTCGCAACTCCGCCAGGCCTTGGCCGGTCGTCGCGACGATCGGGATGGGCGGTGTAAAGTCCGTCACGTCGCCAGACCACGCGGGGGGTAGGTCGCATTTGTTGATGATGCGGATCGCGGCGGGGTAAGCCTGCAAGAGCCGGGATTGCTCGGGCGATAGCGGCTGCGAGCGGTCCAAGAGCAGCAGAACCAGATCGCAACCGGCGATGGCGGCGACGCTATTGATGATGGCCTGGCTCTCGATGGCATCGGCCGTTTGGCGCTGGCCGGGCGTGTCGATGAGGGTGATCGGCAGGCCGTCGATGTGGGCGATATCCGCGACCCAGTCGCGCGTGGTACCAGGGAGATCGGCGGTGATGGTGCGGTCGCGGCCGAACAGAGCGTTGGCGAGCGTGGATTTTCCGGAGTTGGGGATGCCGACGATCGCGACGCGCGGCGGCGACAGCGAATGCCACAGCGTGCGGTCGGACAATATCGCGGCGAAATGCAATTGACGCTGCAACGGATCGGCCGCTTTGAGCGCGGCCCACGCCGTGGGCTGGTGCAGCAGCATGCGAACCGCGCGCTCGCTACACGCCAGTGGCAGCGATGCGTTCACCTCGCGCTCCAGGATCGAATCGCCGTCAACGGCGTCCAGAGGCAGCGGATTTTCGGGATCAAGGGCCGGCCGCACAATCTCGAACCCCGCTCGCCCGGCCAGATCGAGCACGCATTGCACCAGCAACGGGCTGCCGTGAATCGACACATCCGCCAGCGAAGAATCCGGGGAAAAAAAGACAATCGGATCGTCGAGGATTTCAGCGCCATCGTGCAAATAGAGATGCAACGCCTGGCCGGGCGTGAGAATCGGCAGATCATCCGTTTTGTCCCCTCTCCCTGTACAGGGAGACGGGGAAAGAGCCGGAGTGTCGGTTGTGGCGATTGTTGCGCCCGGCAAATTCGCCAGATGTTCGCGCAGGAAACCGATTACTCCCGGGCCTGCAAACCGAATTACCGCGATGGCCGCGACGCCCGGCGGGGTCAAGAGTATCGCGCGATTTCTGGGCGGATCGCTCACGTGCCGTGTTTGATGTGATGATTGGCGTACGCCAGCGCGATGCCGTAGAGCGTCAGGTCCGGCGCGACGGCGTGGATGACGTCCCAGTCCTTGAACAGCAGTTCGGCATCGCCGCCGGTGGCGATGACATCGGGCCACGTCGTCAGCGCACATGCATAGTTCTCGACGATCTGCCGCACCATCCCGCGCACGCCCTGATACACGCCGTGAAGGATGGCTTGCGTGGTGTTGCGGCCGAACGGGGAATCGTCGGGGATGGCGGCCTGCACGCGCGGCAGCCGGGCGGTTTTCTCGTGCAGAGCGTCGAGCATCATCGCCACGCCCGGCGCGATCGCGCCGCCGACGAATTCACCGGCGTCGTTGCAGCAGTCGATGGTGATGGCGGTTCCGGCATCGACGACGACGCACGCCTTGCCCAGTTGCTCATAAGCGGCGGCGATGTTAAGGACGCGATCGACGCCGGTTTCCTGCGGATTGTCGGTCAGCACGCGGATCGGCAGATCGAGATCGCGACCGACCCATTGCACGCGCGATCCCGACGCCTGCGCCGCCATGTGCTCGATGGGCTCGATCGCCGGTGCGTTCACGCTGGCGCCGGCGATGGCCGGATCGGGTTGCCCGGCCATCAGCGCCCACATCTCCGCCACCGCCGCCGCCACCGCGGCGCGATCGTCAACCGGCACTCGGCGCACGGATTCGAGACTACCGGCCACAAACGCGCCCACCGCCACACGCGTATTGCCGATCGACAGACACAGGAGATTGATATCCATAATCAGGTGACGGAATTGTAGGGCACGAACTTTACTCTTTGGCATCGGCGGAAGAATCCGGCTCTGATGGCGGCGGTGGGGGGGCCGTTTCCGGATCCAGCAGGATGTTGTCGATCAGCCGGGTCTTGCCCACACGAGCGGCCACGGCGATCACCGTCGGGCGGTCGATGTGCTCGACATTCTTGAGCGTGTCGGCATCGACGGCCGCAACATAGTCAATCAGCAGCGGCACCTTGCCTTGAAGGCTGTTTTCCAGAAGCGTGTTCTGACAGAGCGTGGCCAGGCGATTGGCCTGGCGCATTCCGGCGTCGAACTCGGCCTGGGCGGCAAACAGCCCGCGGCTGATGGCCAGCGCCCGCTTGCGTTCCGCTGCCGAAAGATATTGGTTGCGGCTGCTCATTGCCAGGCCGTCTTTTTCACGCAGCGTCGGACAGGCGATGATGGCGATCGGCCAGTCGAGCAATTCCACCATCGCCCGCAAAATGCGTAGCTGTTGAAAATCCTTCTGCCCGAAGCATGCCGCCACCGGCCGGACGATGTTGAACAGCTTGGCCACCACTTGGCAGACGCCTTTGAAATGCCCGGGCCGGAAACGCCCCTCGAGCACGCCGGAGAGCAGAGGCAGATCGACGACCACCTGCGGCGGCGGCGTCTCCGGCGCGACGGCGCCGGATTTGTCGGCCACGCGAAATGTCAGCGATTTGGCCGCCGTCACGTGGGCCGGGTACATCTCCTCGACCGGCGGATTGAAGACCAGATCGACACCGGCGGCCTGGCAGCGGGCCAGATCGTCTTCGATGGGGCGGGGGTAACTGGAGAAATCCTCGCGCGGGCCGAACTGGGTGGGATTGACGAAGATGCTGACCGCGACGTGCGGGGCGTGGTTGTGAGCTTCATTGATGAGCGTGACATGCCCATCGTGCAGGGCGCCCATGGTGGGGACAAGACACACGTCGCCCAGATCGCTCTGAGCGGCGCGGCATTCGGCAATGGTGCGTGCGACAATCATGAGGACCAAAGAGTAAGACGATTGCCGGAGCGGAGCAAGCGCCGAGGGGGAGCAACAAACCGGCGTGGTTGCGGCGATGTGTCGGCGGCTTTGCCTTTCCCCCTCTCCCTGTACTCTGGGAGAGGGTCGGGGTGAGGGTTGACCGCGAGGACATCGCGACTGCGCCGCGCTGCGGGTATTGTAATAGGCGTGAACGAGCAAGCGAACATCGTCGCGTGTGTGGCCGTTGGGTCGAACCTTGGGGCCCGCGCCGCGACCATTGCGTCCGCGGTGGAGTTGTTGGTGCTTACCCCAGGCGTGTATTCGATTGCCCTTTCAGATTTGCTTGAAAATCCCGCCGTCGGCGGGCCGGAGGGTTCACCAGCCTTTCTCAATGGAGCAATACGTCTTGTGACCAGCCTGTCTGCCCGGCGGTTGTTGGAGGAGACGCTGGCCATCGAAACAAAACTGGGCCGGCGGCGAGTGGGAGCGGAAAAATGGGCCCCGCGCACGATCGACCTGGACCTGATTCTCTACGGCGATCAGGTAATCGACGAGCCGGGCCTGCGCGTCCCGCATCCGCGGATGCACCAGCGACGGTTCGTCCTCCAGCCGCTGGCCCAGGTTGCGGGGGACATGGTGCATCCGGAATTGCACAAGACCGTGCGGCAATTGCTGGCGGAATTGGGATGAACGCGATTTGACAATCCCTCGAGGCGTCATTGAAATGACCCCGGCGATGATCTCCCGGTCACGCGGCGCGTCGCGGCCGAAGCGCAATAACCACCTTTGGAGGAAAACAATGAAACGGGCCTTTCTCATCATTATCATTTTGGTGTCGGCGCTCTTCGCACACCCCAATCCGATCTTGGCGCAGGCCACACGCCCAACCACGGCTCCGGCTCCCAACCCAGGCTACAGTGCCAAAGATATCGCCTCGATCCCACGTCCTCTGGTTCCCCTGCCTGCGGGCATGACTCCGCTCTTCGATGGCAAAACCCTGGATGGATGGGTGCAGGTACCGGCCAATTCCTGGACCGTCAAAGACGGCATCATCGCCAGCCTCGGCGTTGATCGGGGAGTTCTCTACACCGCCCGCCAATTCGGCCGGTATCGCGTGATTTTCGATATCAGGCACGCCGCATTCCAGGCAAAGCCCGACCATCAGCCCTGTGTCCTGTTCTTCGGCACCGCTCCGGCCGCGGGAGAAAAACCGCAGGATGCCCTGGGCGCGGTGCAGATACAGGAGCCGGCGGGATATACGTGGGATTACCGAACGGGTCACAACAACGCCGGCAAGGGCGAATTCACGACTCTCAAGCATCCGCATGTGGACGAGACGCAATGGAGCCGGGTCGAGCTGCTCATCGACGCCAGCAAGGGAACGGCCCGGATGGCCGTGGCCCAGCCGGTAGGAACCGACGCGGTGGAGGTTGTCGATTTCAACGTCCCCGAAGCCGGCAAAGTTGGACCCTTCGGGCTGCAAATGCACAACAAGGGTCTTTTCGATGAGTATGCCAACATCGCCATCGAAGAAAACCCGGCGAAGAACGACCTGATAACGGTCAAGTCCGCCGCGGAACCTTCCACCCGGCCGTAGCAGCGAGGTCGCGTTTCGGATAGGCTCAACGGAAACGCATGACTGTCCCGTACCAATCCATCATCACCATCGAGCCGGGCAAGCGCGGCGGCCGTCCCTGCATCCGGGGGATGCGGATCACCGTGTACGATGTCTTGTCCTATATGGCGGCGGGCATGACTCACCAGCAGATCCTCGCGGACTTCCCCTATCTCACGCAGGACGATCTTCAAGCGTGCCTCGCCTTTGCCGCTGAACGCGAGCGGCGAACGGTACTGGCATCGCCGTGAAGATTCTGCTCATACACGAGGTCTCCGGAGGGATGTACAACAAAGTGCATGACGCGATCGGCGACCCTCTCTTTCCCCCTCGCCCTGTACTCAGGGAGAGGGTTGGGGTGAGGGTTCGGCGCCGGCACGGTCACGCAATACGCCCCTCACCCTATCCCTCTCCCCGTGTACAGGGAGAGGGGACAAAAGGCCATCCGCTGGGCAAGCGGTACAAAATGCCCACACGCGTGCTTCTTCTACTCTCGGGCACGTTATGTATCGCCACCATTTGTGCCGGCCAGACCGCACCCGTTGCGACGGCACCCGCCGAATCGGCGCCGCCGTTGGCACAGCCCTCCGTGCCCCCGGACTTCTCTTTAGGGTTCTATCTCGGATACCGGCACCTGGACATCGGCGATCATCGAATTTCGTTTCCATTGGACAGCGGCGTTCCCGGCTCGGTGAAAACCGCCCACGTCGGCCGGAACCTCGATCTGGCCGCACTCGGCTTTCGCGAGGAAATCGACTTCAACCATCATTGGGTATTCAATCTCGATCTCGGCGGGCTTGTCGGTTCCCACCACTTCGACAAGAACAACACCGATGACGATGATTCATCCGACGGCCTGGTTCCCGCGTTTCTTTCCTCGGCGAATTGGGGCGGCTTCACTTCGGTGGGCGCATCGTACTATTTCTCGCCTCAGTTCTATTTCGGCGGCGAAGCCCAGGTCAGCGCTCCGTATGTATTCAGGGCAGACCGCTACGGGATCAACGACAATCGCACCGACCAATATTTCATCGCCGCCAGCGCCGGCCCGAAACTCGGCTGGCGGATCAACGATCAACTCAGCGCGGAAGGAACCGTGCAGTTCGGGAAGCACATCAGCTACGGAGTCAATCTCGTATTTCTCTTTCGCTGAGGCGCTGATGTGAAACGCGACACAACCCGATTGATCCGCATGGCCAATCACGGAACATCACATGGATAATCAACCGCCAACACCGTTACAGCGTCAATTCCCCTGCACCAAATGCGGGGCCAAACTCGAATTCATGCCGGGGACCGATTCGCTGGTCTGTTCCCATTGCGGGGCGCTGAACAAGATCGCCGAGTCCGGCCTGGATGTCCCGCTGCTGGATTATGAACTGTATATCCAGCAACTTCCCCAGGATGATGCGGTTCATGAAACGCTCGTCGTCCACTGCGCCGCCTGCGGTGCCGAAAGCCACCTGGCGCCGGATGTGACGGCCGACCGGTGCAAATTCTGCGGGTCGGCCGTCGTCGCTGAATCGCAATCCAAAAAGGCGATCAAGCCGATGGCTCTGCTGCCGTTCATTGTAAACAAACAGCAGGCCGACAAGCTCTTTCATCAATGGGTCGAGGGCCTGTGGTTCGCGCCCAGCGCCCTGGCCAAACAAGCCGAGCGATCCGGCATCGACGGCGCCTACATCCCCGCCTGGACGTACAACGCGCAGACGGTCACGCAATACACCGGCCAGCGCGGCGACGATTACCAGGAGATGGAAACCTACACCGAATTCGTGAACGGCCGGCCGGAAACCCGCACGCGCATGGTCACGCGCACGCGCTGGTCCTATGCCAGCGGCGTGGTGCAGGATCGCTTCGCCAATCTGCTGGTTCTGGCCACGCAATCCCTTCCCGCCAAACAGGCCCAGCACCTCCAGCCGTGGGATTTGCAGAATCTGATCCCCTACGCCGATGAATATCTCAGCGGCATGACCTGCCAGAGCTATCAGGTTGACCTGGCCAACGGATTTTCGGTCGCCAAAGAGATGATGGTCCCGGTGATCCGGCAAACGATCGAATCCGACATCGGCGGCAACCACCAGCGCATCGACTCGGCCGAAACACAATACCAGTCCGTGAAATTCCGCCACCTTTTGCTGCCCCTGTGGATCAGCGCCTACAAATTCGGCCCCAAGACCTACCGCTTCCTGATCAACGCCCGCACCGGCGAAGTGCAGGGCGAACGGCCGTACAGCGGGATGAAGATCACCCTCCTGATCCTCGCCATCCTCGCGGCGATCGCGGTGATTGTTTTGATTTTCATGGGTGCGCAGGGTGGCAGGTGAAACGCCACGGGTGCGGATTCGCTCCAAGATTCCCGATCGACCCGAGGTTTGCGGGAGCGCGTCGGTGGCAACATTCGGGTGCGCTTTTCGCTCTTGAATCTGCGAGCAAAATTGGAGTATTTGGCCAGATTTGGGTACGCTATTGGCAGGCCAGGCTCAAAAATGCAAGCATCAGAGATTAGGTTGCGGCAACTCATCGAGGGAACCAAGCAATACTTGGTGCCCTTGTTTCAACGACCGTATAGCTGGTCGGAAAAGCATTGGAAGACCCTTTGGGATGACGTCCTCGACCAATCCAAGCACGGGGATGGCCGGCCCCATTTCTTTGGGTCCATTGTGACAGCGCAAGCGAAATCGGTCCCCCAGGGCGTTTTCAAGCACCTTCTGATCGACGGCCAACAGCGGATGACGACCACCCAGGTTTTCCTGGCAGCCCTTCGTGATACGGCGGGAATTATTGGGGACGAGAAGTTGTGCAGCCGCATTGACGACCAATACCTCGTCAACCAACACGAGGAAGGCGACGAGCGCCTCAAGGTACTCGCCACACAGGTTGGCGGCGACCGCCCGGCCTTCAGAGCAATCATCCAAAGGCAGCTTCCGATACCGGAAGGCCGCCTCGCCAATTGCTACCGGTTCTTCCGGGACCGCCTCGACGGGCGGTCCGCCGAGGAGCTTCATGGAATCCACACTGCGATTGTCGACCGGCTTTCGCTTGTCGGCATCACCTGCGACGACAATGATAATCCGCACCTGATCTTCGAGAGCCTCAACGCGAAGGGAGAGAAATTAACGCCTGCCGACCTCATCAGAAATTTCCTCCTGATGCGCGTGCATGTGAACGATCAGGAGCGACTCTACCGGTTGCATTGGTTGCCCGTTCAGGAGGCGCTCGGAGACGATCTCACTGAGTTTGTACGGCATTATCTCATGAAGGGCGGCAAGATACTCAAGGAATCCGAGGTGTATCTTGAGTTGAAAGATCAGCTTGCGAGCTCAACTGCTGCCGACGCGGAGAGTTTTCTTGCTGACCTCAGCCGCCACGGCCAGTTCTATGCCCGGTTTGTTGACCCCAAGCGCGAGGCCGACAGAGCAATTTCCGATCGCCTGGACCGTGTTCGGCGGCTCAAGGTGACCGTTGCGTATCCGTTTCTCCTGCGCGTTTTCGACGCCTATCAATCAAATAATTTGACCCATCAGCAGGTAATCGACACGCTCGACGTGCTCGAGTCATTTGTAATGCGCCGGTCAATCTGCGGCTTGCCGACAAATCAGCTTCGCCGCATGCTCCCGCCCGTCTTTGAAAAGGCAGGGGGCGCCGGCCCCGGCTTTGTTGAAGGTGTTCGCAGATCCCTCGGTGGGCGGCACTGTCCGGACGACGAAGCATTCGTCCGGCAATTGACGAGCGTTGAGCTGTATTCGACATCGGAAAAGAACGCCCGCCTCCGCATTATTCTCGAGCAAATCGAACGATCGTTTGGCCATCATGAGCTCGTCGATCTAAGCACCGCGACCATTGAGCATGTGATGCCGCAGACCCTCACGCCCAACTGGGAGAGGGAACTTGGGGAGGGCGCGATAGAGCAGCACGCTCAATGGCTGCATACCTTGGGTAACCTCACGCTAACGGGCTACAACTCGGAGATCGGGAATCAGGGCTTCGCTGAGAAGAGGGAAGCGTTCTCGGACAGCAATTTTCAATTGAATCGGTATTTTTCGGATATCGGCCGATGGACTTCCGATGCAATCCGTCAGAGAGCTGCGAATCTGGCGGACCGCGCGCTAAGAATATGGCCCGATGTCGGGCGGGATCCCGACGAGACTGTTGCGAGGCGAGTGCCGGGGCAGGCGCTTATCGCGGTCCGATTCAGGGGCGCAACCTATCCGGTCGGTACTTGGAAGGATGGGTTTAACAAGCTGCTTGCGCTTTTCGACTCCGCGAAACCCGGATTGCTATTGACTCTTGCGGCCGAGAGCAAATTCCAAGCGTTCGTGTCTGCAGACAGAGAAAAGTTCTTCTCCAGAGCAAACGCCAAGATTGGCGAAGTATACGTCAACAATCATGCGAGCGCGGCCCAACTGCAAGCTTGGTGTCGGAGGGTTGCGAAGATCGCAGGGATCGCCGAAAGCGAATACGCCTTTGTTGGTGGTCAGTGAACCCTCGATGCGGGCGATGATGGCTCGGAAGATCATCCCGGCTCGCAAAGCGGTTGGGCTTTCGCAGGCCGGGCTGGCGCGAAAGGCTGGGATTCGGGTCGAGACGCTGAACCGGCTGGAGAAGGGGAAGCACACACCGGACCTGGCGACGATGGAAAAGATCAACCGGGCGCTGTATGCGGCCGGGGCGCCGCAATAGGTCCGCGGCGGCGATGGCCGGGGAAATCGAGATTCAAGACGGGGGGAAATCGCGCGAATTCGGAAAAGCCGGAAATATGTTATCACCCAATCGCGTTGAAGGTGGTACAAGGGCGATTTTAGCTCGCATGCCGAGGAGGATTATGAGAAATGCAACGCGTCTGGCGATCGTGATTCTGGTTGTTGTGATGATGGTGGGGCCGCGTTGGGCGTCGGCCCAAGTGAGATCGGGCCTCGGGCCGCGTCAGGGCGGCGCGCCGGGCGGCCCCCGCGCCGGCGTCACTCCGCCGCCCGGCGTCGTTTCGCCGGCTGTCCCTGCGCCGGGGCGTGGACCGGCACAGAAGCCTCCCATCAATCCCGCAACGCTCGTGCCGCCGCTGGAACAGGCGTACGAGACTCTCAGCTCGGCCGATCGCGACTACGGCGGACACCGCGTTGCCGCCATGAAGGACATCGCCGTGGCCGTCAGTCTGCTGGGAACAACCATCAGCGGTAACGCAACCGGCCACGAACCGCAATCACTTTCCAATCTGCAAATCACGTCGGTGCAGATGTCGCTGCAAAGTGTCGGGCGATCGGTTCCGGCCGGGCAGCACCATGTGGAAATCGTCAATCGCATCAACAGCGCGATCAACCAGCTCACGCTGGCGATGCAAGCCGAATCGACGCACCCGCCGGTCGCCGGCAAGCCAACCACCGCCCCCTCGACCACGCAGCCCATCGGCATCGCCGTCGGCCCGGCGGGTGGCCCGATCGAAGACAACGGGATCGAAGTCGCCGCCCTCGACCAGGTATATCAAGTCCTTGTCCCGGCGAATCACAATTACCAGGGCCATCGGGTCGCGGCCATGAACGCCATCAAGCGAGCTATCACGGCCTTGGGCGGCACCATCAGCGGCGACGGCGGCGGGAGGGAAAACCAGGCCGTTTCCGACGCCCAATTGCAACAGGCGGTCTATTTGCTCGGCCAGGTCCGCGATTCCTTTGCCGCCGACGATCCGAAGAAGGTGCTTAACGATCTGACCGCGGCCGTCAATCAACTGACGATGGCCCTGTCGATCAATTGACCCGTGGAAGCCGGGGCGGTGGGTGCGACTGGGCGGCAAGGTAAATCGCGTGGGGGCGCCGAATGGCGGACGTCGTTAGAGGTTAGCCGAGCGCGCGCTTTGCGTAGGCGAGTGCGGCGGCAAGGGCATCGGGGGTCTTGGCCGGGTCTTTGCCCCCGGCCTGGGCCATTTGTGGCCGGCCGCCACCGCCGCCGCCGGCAGCCTTGGCGGCTTCGCGGACCCAATCGCCGGCTCTCAAGCCTCGCGCGATGACGTCATCGCTGACAACGGCCACGAAGCTGACGGTCTTTTCATTGGCGCCGGCCAGCAGAATTCCGTAGCTGGCGACCTTCTTGCGGATCAGGTCGATCGTCTGGCGAAGCTGCTCGTCCGTTGCGCCGGGGATATCACCGATTACAAGGCTGGCATCGCCGAGTGACCCGGCGGCACCAATGAGCCGGCTGGCCACGGCTGCCGCGTCAAACTCTGACAGGCCGGGCGATTGCGCTGCGTTCTTCGACGCCTTGATGCGTGCCGCGAACTCGGCCAGAGCCGCCTGGGCGCGACGGCGGGAGCGAATAGGAATGGATCCGGCCAAATCGCGTTGAATCATGGCGACGATTTCGGGCAGATCCGAATCGTTCATCGTCTTTCCGCGCGCCAGCAACGATTCGAGCTGTTCGCCTGCCGCTTTGGCCGTTCGCGCCGCATCGCCGGTATGGGCCACAATGCGACGAATGCCCTTGGAGACCGATTCCTCGCTCATCAGCACGAAGGCGCCGGCCAGGCCGCTGCTGGCCAGGTGCGTGCCGCCGCAGAATTCGACTGAAAACTGCCGCCATCGCGGGTTGGCCGGATCGGCCAGCAGTTCGGAAACCGGGGCTCCGATCGAAACCACGCGCACCATCGGCGGATATTTCTCGCCAAACACCGCGCGAAGGCCGTTGATCGCCATTGCCTGTCCTTGCGGGACTACGCTTGTATGGACTGGCAGATTCGATTCGATCGACTTGTCGACCAGCGCCTGCACGCGGTCGATCTGCTCATCGTTCATCGCCGCCGGTTGTGAGAAATCGAACCGCAATTTCTCGGAATCGACCAGCGATCCCTTCTGCTGCACGCCGTCGCCCAGCACCTCGCGCAGCGCCCAGTTGGCCAGATGCGTGGCGGTGTGATTTTTCTCCGTGTTCTGACGCCCGGGGCCGACGGTCGCCGTGACGGCCTGCCCAACGCTCAGGCGGCCCGACCTGTACGTTCCGACATGCAGGACATACCCACCGACCGCGCGAGTCGTGGCGACGTCGAATCGGTCGCCGGTTGACGATTCGATTGTGCCGCTGTCGCCGATTTGGCCGCCCATTTCGGCGTAGAAATTGGTTTTGTCGAGCACGATGGCCAGTTGCTCATCGCCGACCGCGTCCGACGGTGAAAGCGCCAGGCGCTGGCCGGTCCAGATGGCGCGCACCGTCGCGGCCAGCGGCGCTGGCGAAAACTTGGGCACATCATCGGTCGCGGTGACGCCGGCTTCGGCAAGTCGGGCGAGCTTGTCGGGCGGCAATTGAAACAGTCCGTGCTCGGCATCCTTGCCCGCGCCACGGGCTCGCTGGCGGGCCTCCTCCATCAGCCGCTCGTAACCCGGCAGATCGATCGGCAAGGCGCGCTCTTCGGCCATGATCCGCGTCAGATCGATCGGGAAACCATACGTATCGTGCAACTTAAACGCCGCGTCGGCCGCAATCTTCCCCACCGCGGCGGCATCCTCGAAGAGTTGAATACCACGGTCCAGCGTCTTTCCGAACGAGATTTCCTCTTCGCGAACGATCTGCGCGACGTGATCCGGATCGCGCTTCAATTCCGGGAACGCATCTCCCATCGATTCGACGACGACGGGTACAAGCTGATGCAGGAATGGCTCGCCCAGGCCTAATTGCTGTTTTCCAAAGCGCACGGCCCGGCGCAGGATTCGTCGCAAAACGTAACCTCGCCCCTCATTGCTGGGCGTGGCACCGTCGGTCAGGGCGAACGTCAGGCAGCGCAGGTGATCGGCAACCACGCGGAATGCGATATCGTGCCGCAATTGTTCGTTTGCCGCCTCGGCCACAGGATCGGGCGCGTTAGTCCGCGTAAACGACCCGGTGTAGTGCCGGCCGCTCAACTTGGCGATGCGATCGAACAGCGGAGTCCAGAGATCGATCGCGTAATTGTCCTGTTTGTCTTGCAGCACCTGGCAGATGCGCTCGAATCCCATTCCCGTATCGACGTGCTGGGCGGGCAAGGTCGTCAGATGGCCCGAGGCGTCGCGGTTGTATTGAATGAAGACCAGATTCCAGATTTCCATGACGCGCGGATCGTCGCCGTTGACGGCCGGGCCGCCCGATTTGTCGGGAGTGCGATCGATGTAGATCTCCGTGCATGGTCCGCACGGCCCGGTTTCGCCCATTTCCCAGAAATTGTCCTTGCCGAAGAAATGGATGTGGGCATCGTCCAGGCCGGCGACGCGCTTCCACAGATCGGCCGCTTCCGTGTCGCGCGGGATTTGGGCGGATGGATTCCCCTCGTAGCAACTGACGTGCAGGCGGCTTGGATCAAGTTTCCAGACTTTGGTCAGCAGTTCCCATGCCATTTCGATGGCGCCGCGTTTGAAGTAGTCGCCGAAACTCCAGTTGCCGAGCATTTCAAAGAAGGTGTGATGCCGTCGCGACCTGCCGACATCGTCCAGGTCGTTGTGCTTGCCGCCGGCGCGGATGCACTTCTGGCTGTTGACGGCACGGACATAGGGTCGTTTTTCCTGGCCCAGGAAGATCGGCTTGAATTGGTTCATCCCCGCGTTGGTGAACAGGAGCGTCGGATCGTCGTGGGGAACGACGCTGGAGCTGGGCACGAACGTATGGCCGTGGCGCTCGATGAAGAAGTCCAGAAACTGTTTGCGAATCTGCTGTGAAGTCATGGGCAGTGGGACTATAGGGAAATCCGGGCCGCTCGTCGATGGGGCGGCAAAGCCGGGAAAAGCGAAAACGGATGGCGTTACACCCCCGGTCCGGAGGATCGCTTCAAGGCCAGGCGGTTGCGCTCGATGGCCAGTTGGATGGCGCGCCGCAAACGTTGCGGCGTTACGTCGCCCTTGACCAGGTAATCCTGGGCCCCCTCCTGAACCGACCGCACCGCCAGGCCGTCATCGTCAATCCCCGTGAGAACCACGATCGGCACGCGCGGCGCCACGGCCCACATTTGACCGAAGGTCGCCAGCCATTGGCTGTCCGGCATCGACAAATCCAGCAGCACGATGTCAAAGCGATCGCCGCCCCGCGCGCTGTCTGCCAATGCCTTCATCGCGTCGGCTGTGCTTGAAACGTGCTGCACCTTCGCCGCGCCGGCATAGCTCTCGGCGACGAGTTCCGCCACCAGGCGAGCATCGCCCGGATTGTCTTCCACCAGCAGAACGCGCAGTGATTTTGTGTTTTCCATGATCATTCTCCCGGCAGGCGGGCACGCACCAACCAGAACCGCTCGATATCCCGCAGCACGGCGACAAACTCGTCCAGGTCAATCGGCTTTACAATATAGCAATTGGCGCCCAGATCATAGGCGTCGCTGACATCCTTTGCCGCCTGCGACGTCGAGAGCACCACCACTGGAATCCGCCGCAACGCCGGATCACCCTTCATGGCCCGCAGCACATCCCGGCCGTGCATGCGCGGCAGATTCAGGTCCAATAATACCAGCGCCGGCCTTGGCCGGGTGGTCCAGGGCGATTGACAGCGCAAGTACGCCATGGCCTCGACTCCATCACGCACAGAGGCCAGTTCCGCGTTGGCGCCGGTTTCGATCAATGCCTCGGCCGTCAGGCGCACATCGCCGGGATTGTCGTCCACCATCAGGATTGAGGCTGCTGCGGTGCGGATCATGGCATACCAACTGGCAAAGACGATTGCGACGCCGCCGCGGCGACGGCGCCACCCGAGGCGGCGGCCGCCTTACGCGAGGCGTCGCCGGGCGGATCGGGAATCGTGAAATAAAACGTCGAACCCTGCCCCGGCGTTGATTCGACCCAAATGCGCCCGCCGTGACGTTAGACGATCTTCTTGCACACCGCCAGACCGATTCCCGTGCCGGGGTATTCGTCCCGCGCGTGCAGCCGTTGAAAGATCATAAAGATTCGCTCGAAATACTGCGAATCAATCCCGATGCCATTGTCGGCCACGCCAAACAGCCAGGCCTGCTCCTGCCGGCGGGCGCTGACAAGCACGCGTGGGTTGGCCGGGCCGTGAAATTTCACCGCGTTGGCGACGAGGTTCTGCAGGAGTTGCACAAGCTGAGTCGGATCGTACTGAACCGTCGGCAGATCGCTCCAGGCCACATCGCCGTGCGTTTCTTCGATCGCCGTACGCAGGTTGGCGGCGACGAGGCGCATCGCTTCGGCACAATCGACCGGCTGCGGCGTCGTCGCCCGTGTGCCGACCCGCGAATAGGCCAGCAAATCCTCAATGAGCGTCTTCATCCTCCCCGCGCCGTCCACGGCAAACTCGATATATTCATCCGCGGCCGCATCGAGCCGGCCCTTGCATCGCCGCGCCAGAAGCTGCAGGAATCCGCTGACCATGCGCAGCGGCTCCTGAAGGTCGTGCGACGCGATATAGGCGAATTGTTCCAGTTCGGCGTTGGATCGCTCCAGTTCAGCGGCCTGGCGCCGCAATGCGTCCGATTGACGCATCAGCGCATCGGCCTGCCGCGCCAGCGTGCCCGCCTGCTCCGCCAGGGCCGCCTCGATTCGCTTGCGGACCGTCACGTCGCGGCCGGTCGCGTAAATGACCTGCCCCGGCGCGTGCGGCGTGGCGCTCCACAGAAAATACCGATAGGAACCGTCCGCCGCGCGGCAGCGGGTCTCGAAATCCAGCGATTCGTCTCCCTGCCGCCCCCGCTCCAGTTGGTCGGCCACGCCGTTGACGTCGTCGGGATGGACCAGATCCAAAAAGTGCCTGCTGGCAAGGTCGATCTCGCAATAGCCCAGCGTATTTTGCCACGCGGGATTCACCCGCTTGAACAACCCGTCGAATCCGATGGCGCACAGAAGATCGTGCGATGCCACAAAGAACTGCCCGCGCTCCTTCTCCGCCTGGTTGCGCGCCGTCACGTCACGCAGCAGAATCGCCACCGCAATCGCCCGCGTCGGATCGGCCGGTGCTCGGACCGGCGAAAGCGTCAGACTCACCTCGATCGCCCGCCCGTCGGCGCGGCGGTGAACGTCCTCGCGTCGCTGCACCTCCAGCGTCGTTGCCACGCGGTTGATGGCTCGGAGCAGGTCGTGAAACTGACCCGGCGGGCAGATCATCGAAATGGGTTGACCGACCACCTGCGAGGAATCGTATCCGTAGATGCTCTGCGCCGCGGGGTTCCAGCTTCGCAGAGTGCCGGTGGGCGTTGTGCTCAGGATCGCGTCGTCCGAGGCATCGACGATGGCCTCGAATTGCCGCAACTCCTGATTGCGCCGCGTCACCTCCTGCGCCAGCCGCCGATTGCGACTGCCCGCCGTCGCCAGCGCCGACACCGCCAATACCGCTGCTCCGGCCACGCATCCCGACGCCAGCAGGATCTGCATCCCGATCTGCCGGATCGGAAAATACGCCTCGTCATAAGGCTGCTCGGCGCCGACAACCCACCACCGGCCGTGAATCTGCACCGGCTCGAACGATGCCACCACGCGCGTGTGGGAGATCGGATCGTCGATGATCGCGTTCGGCACCTCCTGCCCGGCCAGCGCGTCGGCCACGGGCTTCAATCCGGCATACGGTTGATCCTGCCTTGCGGCCGCTCCGGGTAGAGCCACCAGAGCGCCGCGCGGGTCGATGACGAAAACGAACTCCGACGATTCCGCCGACGTTTTGTTCACCCAGGTGGCAAGCTGATCCAGCGAATATTCCGCCACCAGCACCGCCAGTGTGCGGCCCTGCGCGTTGATGATGGGCATCGCCGCGCAAACCATCGGTATCGGCGCCTCGCCGCTCCGCCATTGGGCCGCCGATATCGTCGGCTGACCATCCTTCGCCACCGCCTCAAACCAGTCTCGCGATGAAATGTTCTCGCCCGGCACCGACGCCGACTGCGGGTAATCGCACCAGACCGTTCCATCCGGATCGGCCACATACAGTCGATCCAGTCGCGGCCCATTGCCTTCGGCCAGCAGCGGGGCGTTGGAATCGGCGATGCTGCCGAGCCGCGCACGCAGCGACGCCACGTCGCGATCCGTCACGTTCTGAACGATGGTCTGCCCGCGCGCCACCATCCGCACCAGGCTCAGGTTCGCCTCGAATTCCTGGTGGATCATCTGCCCGCCGAATTTCGCGGCGAATTGATTCCCCTGATCCACCTGGTCGCGGATCGAATCGCGGTCCAGCAGAAACGCGTACACGCTCAGCAGCGCGATCGGCAGCACCGCGACGATAATGACCACGCTCCACAGCGCCGGCGACAGCCGCTTGTTCTCGACAATGATCCGCTCCTGCGGGACGTCGGGAATCGTCATGTGCGCTATTCTAATCGAAACCGCCGCAACCTTCCCGTCGCCCAAATGGTTCCGATAAACAATTTCCGGCCCCGCTGGTTCCGCTAATGTCGCGTCCCTTTCGATTTGGCGCGAAAAATCCGATCCCGATTGGCCGCGACCCCGTTTGTGAAGTTAAATGTAGTGCGGTCAGCGCGCGTTTTGCTTCGTTCGGCGGTCGATTCGTCCGACTTCCGACCGGCACCGGCCCACCGCCTGTCGCCTCCTTCGCGACGTTTGCACCGAGGCTCCTCAATGACGCAGACCATCTTCGGGTATGACATCATCAGCCGCATCGGCCAGGGCGCCGGCAGCGTCATTTACGCCGCCAGCGATCCCGCGACCGGCCAGTTGTACGCCGTCAAGCACGTCCTGTGCCAAACCGCGCGCGACGCCAGACTCATCGACCAGCTCGAAGCCGAATTCGCACTTGGCAAGGCCCTTGTCCATCCCAATCTCCGCCGGATCTACGATCTCAAGATCAACCGCTCCATGTTCCGCAAGAACGCCGAGGGATTGCTGGTGATGGAACTCGTGGATGGCCACACCCTCACCGAACAGCCGCCCGCCACCATGCGCGACATGGTCGATACGTTCATCCAGGTGGCTCGCGGCCTGCGAGCAATGCACACGCTGGGACTGGTTCATTGCGACCTCAAACCCAACAACATCATGCGCACCGACGATGGCACCGTGAAGTTGATCGACTTCGGCCAGAGCTGCCGCGTCGGCACCATCAAGCAGCGCATCCAGGGCACGCCCGATTTCATCGCCCCCGAACAGATGGCCCGCCAGCCCGTCACCGTCCAAACCGATGTATACAATCTCGGCGCCACCATCTACGTCGTCCTCACCGGCAAACCCATACCCACGGCGTACACGGCCCGCACCAACGGCCGCGACAGTTTCCTCCTGCCGGCAATTCTCCCCGCCCCGCGCGATCTCAACGGCGATGTTCCTGCCGGATTGTCCAATCTGGTTATGGAGTCCATCGCCACGTCGCCGGCCAAGCGCCCCGATGGCGTATCCGAAGTCATCAGCCGTCTGGAGCTTGCCCAGCACGTTCTGGATCGCACCGGCGAACTGCCGTTACACGACTCGCATTCTCCGATGGCCCTGCCCAACCCCATCCGCCGCCTTCGCCCCGCAACGCCTCTGGCCATGTGAGGAATCACCCGCGCCGCTTTCTCCCCCTTTCCCCTCCTCACCTGCTCTACTGTCCTCCTGTTCTACTGCTCTATCACCGCCAAAAGCCTCCCCATCGTCGTTCCCTGCACCAGCACTGAGAACACCGCCACCGTCCACGTGATCGCCACGATCCGCTCACGGTATTCGCCTTCCGGCAACGACAATGCCATCGCCACCGCCAACCCGCCGCGCAGCCCGCCCCATGTCAGCACCGCCACGATCTTCTCCCCAAATCGCCGCCTCGCCCCCAGCAGCGACAGCGTCACCCATACGCTGATCCATCGCGATGCCAGCGTCACCAGCACCGCCGCCGCCGCCACCAGGCCGATCGGCAGTCCGAACCGGATCGCCAGCACCTCCAGCCCTATCAGCAGAAACAGCACCGTATTGAGAATCTCGTCGATCAAGTCCCAGAACCGCAACAAATCCGCTCGCGGTCGTGGGTCCATGTGAAACAGCCGGCCCTGATTGCCGATCAGCAGCCCGGCCACGACCATGGCGATCGGCCCCGAACATCCCAGTGCATCCGCCAGCGCATATCCGCCCATCACCAGCGCCAGCGTCAATAGCACCTCAACCTCAAACTCCTGCACCTGCCGCAGCAGCACATAGACCAGCACGCCCATCGCAAACCCCAGCGCCAGCCCGCCGCCGGTTTGTCGGATCAGCAGCCACGCCGTCGATCCAACAGAAATCCGCCCGCCCTGGTTCATCAAGCCCACGATGGTCAGGAAGAGCACGACGCCCACGCCGTCGTTGAACAGCGACTCGGCCGACAGGATCGTCTGCGTCTGCCGCGTTGTGTGCATCCGACGCATCACGGCCACGACTGACACCGGATCGGTCGGCGAGATCAGCGCCCCAAACGCCAGGCAGGGCAGCACGGCCACTTCCATATCCGCCTGCCTGAACGCCAGCCACATCAGCCCGCCGATCAGGAATGTCGAGAGGATCGTCGCGAAACTCGCCAGTGCGAACGTCACGCCACCCTGACGCCGCAGCTCATCCAGATCGACATGCAGCGCTCCGGCGAACAGCAGAAACCCCAGCATCCATCGCAACAGGGCCTGACTGAATCGCACCTGCCCCAGCAGCCGCTCGGCCTGCTCGTGAATATGCGGATCGATCAACTGTCCCGCGACGATCACCACCGCACTGCCGGCCAGCGCCAACACCATCACCCCAATGGAGGGCTGCAACCGCAGGAATCGCGCATTAACAAACGCGAACCCGGCCGCCAACACGATCACACCGGCAACTATGTCAAACTGGTCCATTGGTCCAAAAGCAGAGTAATACCGCCAAGCCCGGACGCCAAGCACAGAGGAAGATGCGAAGATCCCGATGCTACCAAGACGGACCCGTGCCGGTCGCCGTGGCCGCAGGCGCCAAGCCGGCTGGAATGCGGCGTCGCTCCGGCGCACGAAACTCATTGTCGATGGCAACAACCCTGTTCTCCGGGCGCGGATTTCAGTAGATTGGGGGTTATCGTGACTGCGATCTCTATGGATAGAGCCAAACGAACAACTCCGCCATCCGCCGGAGGGCTGCGCTGTCTGGCGATTGTGCCGGCATTTAACGAGGGCCAGTCGGTCGCCCGCGTCGTCGGGCAGATTCGCCGCGTGCTGCCCGATTTTGATGTCCTGGTCATCGATGATGGATCGACCGATGACACGGTTCGCCGCGTTCCCGACGAGACGGCCGTGGTGAGTTTGCCCTTCAACCTCGGGATCGGCGGGGCGATGCAGACCGGATATCGCTACGCGGCTCTTCACAAGTACGACATCGCGGTGCAGGTGGACGGCGACGGCCAGCACCGCGCCACCGAGGTGCGCAAGCTGGTTGATGAACTGATCTCCAGCGGCGCGGATTTGGTCGTCGGCTCGCGGTTCCTCAGGCCCACGCCGTTTCGCCAATCCGCCACGCGCATGGGCGGAATCCAGATCCTCAGCACGTGGATACGCCTGCTGTCGGGCATCCACATCGCCGATTGCACCAGCGGATTCCGCGCGGCCAATGCGCGGGTCATCCGGGCGTTTGCACATTGGTATCCCGAGGATTATCCCGAGCCGGAAGTCATCCTGCTTCTGCACCGTTCCGGGTTCAAGATCGTCGAGGTTCCGACGCGGATGCGACGGCGCATGTATGGGCAGACCAGCATCTCCCTGGCGCGCGGCATCTTCTATGTGCTCAAAGTCCTGACCTGCCTCATGCTCGATATGGTTCGCCAGCCCTGGCCGGAGGGAAAGGTGGATCTGCCATGAACTGGCTGTTGAATTGGACCGACATCCTGCTGGACGGGCCGCCCACGCCGGCCGGTCAGCGGTTGATTCAGCGGCTGATTCTGCTGGCGTTCGCGGGCTGCGTGGCCTGGCTGGCGGTGCGTCGGCTGCGGAGCTATCGGCTCAAGGAACGCTATACATTGCTGTTCCTGTTCATGGGATTGCCGATCCTGCTTCTGGCGGTCTGGCCAAGGGGAATCGGAATCCTCGGCGAGATCCTGCACATTCAATACACGACGGTCGCGATGCTGATCGCGGCCGCTCTGGGCATCTTGATGGTGCTGGAATTCCTGACCATCGTGAGCTTGCAGGATCGGAAGATCGCGGCATTGGCGCAGATCGTCGGCATCCTGATGGAGAAACACGGAATGAGCGGCCACAGCGCCGCGCCGGGGCCCGGCTCGACACCGCCGCTCGATCCCGACCCTGCCACGCAGGATGTGACAGGGAAAACAACCTTCGATCCAGGACCGCAAAACCGTGAATGAACCGTCCATCGCCATCGAACACAGCATCGCCCCTGCCGAACCCTTCGGCCGGGGGCTGGAAGTGGCCGTGCTTATCGTCGCGTTCAACGGCCGCCAGTATCTTTCCGAATGCCTGGATTCGGTGCTGGCCTCCGACGACGGCCCGATCGCGCGGCATGTGGTGGTGGTGGACAACGCCTCGACGGACGGCACGGCTGATTTTCTCGCCTCGAAATATCCCGATGTGCGCCTGGTCCGTTCGGAGGTGAATCTGGGATTTGCCGGCGGGAACAATCTGGGTTGGGACCAGATTGCCCGGCTGTATCCGCGTGTCGATTATGTAGCACTTCTCAATCAGGATACCATCGTCGCCAATGGCTGGCTCAAGCCGCTGGTCGCGTATCTCTACGACCACCCGATCGCCGGCGCCGCTCAGCCCCGCATCGTCCTGCATCCGCGCACGGACATGCTGAACACGGCCGGGAACGTGTCGCATTTCCTCGGGTTTGGCTTCATGACCGGATACCAGGAGCCGGACAACGGCAATTACCGTTCGGTGCGGACGATCGACTTTGCCTCCGGCGCCGCCGCTCTGGTTCGCGCCCGGCCGCTGCGGCAGGCGGGGTTGTTCAACGAGCGGATGTTCCTCTACATGGAGGACGCGGAACTGGGCTGGAAACTCCGCCAGCTCGGCTACGAAACCGTCTTCGTGCCGCAAAGCGTCGCGTACCACAAATACAAATTCCACGGGCCGTTCCGCGCCTATTTCTTCCTCGAACGCAACCGTTGGATCCTGATCGCATCGTATTACAAGACGGCCACGCTGCTGCTCCTGGCCCCGGCCGCTTTGGCGATGGAGTTGGGCCAGATCGTTTTCTCGCTTCAGCACGGCCTGCTGAAGCAGAAGCTGCGGGCGTGGGGCTATTTCCTGAACCGCGGGAACCTGGCGGCCCTCTCGCGCAGCCGCCGGGCCGCACAGGGGCGTCGCATCGTCGGCGATCGCCAATTCATGCACGGCTTTGCCGGGTCGATCAACAACCCCGAGCTGCAAAGCCGTCTGCTCCGCTGGCTGGGCAATCCAATGCTGAACCTGTATTGGCGCTGCGTGCGGTGGATGATTGTGTGGTGAACAGTGAAGACGGGGATAGACCGCCGAGAACGCCGGGTGGAATGCGACAAGGTGACAAGGTGACAGGGTGACCAGGTGACAAGGTGAGGCAATGACATCTGGCCGGCGTGTTCTGGGCGCGTCTGGATTCTCCTTACTGCTTACTGCTGTCGTTGCGATCTGCTTTTTTCCTTCTGCTCGCTATGTCGCGAATCCGGTTTTTCGCGGCCAAGTTGCTTTCCGCATTGGGCTTACGATTCAAACGGGCTTCCAATGCGTCCTTGCCTCTCCTTCGTTTCCAGCCTGAATTCGCGGTTTCGCCTCCCAACCGCGACGAAAAAACGCCCTAAACGTCTCGAAAAAGTTCGAACTTGTCATGAAATAGTCTGAACTTGGCGCGCCCGAGTCGAGTTTTGTACATGCCCGATCCGCGCCAATCGGCCCTTCACCCGACTTTCGGCGGCAAGCGCGGTTCCGGCCCGTAGTCATCCTCGTCATCACGCCACTGTGCTTTGGGCGGCGGGGGCAGGGGTTTGAACGTTCCGGCCATCGTCAGCAGCACGTGCGCCGCCTTAAACTGGTTGTCCATGCGCGGGTCGTCAAGGTGCTGGTCAAGCACGGCCGTCGCCTTGAGCAGAAGCACCTGCACCCGATCGCCCGCAATGGCATGCGCCTGCCGCCGGGCCTCGTCCAGGGCCTTGCGATAATTGTCATCGAGCGTTTTCCACCGCCAGAGCGTTTTGCGGCTGATGCCGAGTATTTCCGCCATCTTGACCTCGCCGTGGCCCAGGACGGTCAGTTGGATGGCGCGGTGCTGCATGTCGCTGAGTCCAAGCATGTTATCCGGGTCAAAAGGCTCGGGGGTGTCACCAGATGTCCCCGAATAGCCCGGAGGGGGGGTGGGGGT
>Ga0181520_10000169_pt1 | contig 137085 bp, 99 predicted proteins | sample PEATcosm2014_Bin_29_FD_132451 | JGI IMG/M metagenome (GOLD analysis project Ga0181520, IMG submission 132451) | Peatland microbial communities from MTU Mesocosm Facility, Houghton, MI, USA - PEATcosm2014_Bin02_30_metaG | ecosystem: Environmental > Terrestrial > Soil > Wetlands > Peat | place... | reverse complement strand
GTGTTCGCCGGTAACTGGCCGCAGGACAAGGTAACATCCCGGTCAAAGCCTCCGCTGGGGGTGAGCGTTACCGTGATGCTCTGCGTGGGCTCACCGGTGTAAACGGTCTGCGCGGTGGGCGCGACGGCGATGGTGAAGTTACCAAGATAGGCTACGATGGTTTCGGTATACACCGGCGAGACGATCGGCGCGGAGCCGGCGGCCGTACTTAAGAAGGAAGCGGTGATGGAGTGCTGGCCGATGGTCAACGTGGAGGTGGTTACGGTTGCCGTACCGGCGGCGTTGAGGGTTACCGTGCCGAGCGAGTTGGCGCCGTCGAAGAATGTGACTGTGCCCACCGGCGCGGCGGTTGCGAGGCCTGCTGAGACCGTTGCGGTAAAGGTGACGGGGCGGCCTAGCTCCTGCGGGTTGATGTTTGCCGTCACCGCAACTTCAATAGCCGGTTGGACGAGGATCAGGACTTCGACAGAGACAGCGGGAGCAAAATCGCCCCGCCCTGGATAGGTGGCCAGTAAAGGGACCAGGCCCGGTTTAATAGACTGGGTGCTGATGGTTGCCGATCCGCTGCCATCGATGGGCGCCGTTCCAATCGGGGCGCTGTTCGCATAGAAAGTTACTGACCCGGTGGGCGTTCCGTTGGGCGAAATCAGTTGCGCTGTGAGCGTCAGCAGAGTCCCGGTCACCGGCGCATAAGAGCTGGGAGTGAGCACGATTGTTGTCGCCCCAGCCTCCTGCGCTCCGGCGTACTCATAAGGCCCCATATCCACGATGGGATAGCCTTTGCCGGTGGCGTCCTGAACGCGGGGGTTGCCATCGAGATCCGTGGTGAGCGCCCAGTCCGGGGCCAGATCCGCTATTTGTTGCAAGGCGCTGGTGTTGCCGGCGTCGATGGCAGGAGAGTCGGCCAGCAAATGGTAGTTGCTGCTTGCGGCATCGACGAAGAGGGGATCGGTGGAGATGTTGCCGTAGGTTCCAACAGGGTTGAGCGCGATTCCGCCTTCGCTGAAGCTTGGACCGTCCGGATTAAAGATGTCGTTGTGATCGAAGACAGGGATCTCGTAAAAAAGGTCGGCTACGGGAATCGGATTTATCGCGCAGAACTGAAAGCACACGGCAAGACTGTCATCAAGGAAGGCAAGAGCTGGATCGGTTGAGTTCCCAACCACGATGTTGTTGGCAAACTCCGCTCGCGGGGCTCCAAAAAGGGTAATTTGCGAACCGGCGGGTTCCACCGGCCCAGAGTTCGTGATGGGCCAAGGCTGCCATGCGCACGGGGTGCCATTGGGAATAATAGAGTTATCCGCTACCAGGTTATTGATGAAGAAATCGATGACTGGACCGTACAGGTAGTTACTCGGGATTGTCGCTACAAAGTCCGGCGGAACATGCGCGAAGTACTCAATTCCGCCTCCGACACAACCCGCATTGCCATAAATCAGATTCTGGGCGACGATACCCGGTGTTGGTTCTTCCATGTACAGGAAGACGCTGGCGTCTCCCCCGGGGGCCGGGGTCCAGGTACCGCCTACTATACCGTTATTCAGGCCAACGTTATTATTGCGCACGATATTGTTTTCAATAATGAAGAAGGGTGTATCAATGGTGCCATCGTAGGGAGGATTTATTACGGCTTGAGTGGCCCTCAATACTGAAATTCCCCCACCCAGATTCGACGCGAAATTGTTTTCAATCGTGTTTCCGGAGACGACCGCTGGAATGGCAGGAGGCGGGTCAGTTTCGCCCCATTCCAGGAGGACGGGTGCCGCTGGAACGTCATGCCATCCAACAAAGAAGTAAACGACGCATGGATAGGGTTCGTACGGATAGCCAGGTTGAGTGGAGGTGTTGGTTACCTCGTTGTTCTGAATAAGCGGCGCGCTGGATTGAGAGTAGATTCCGTTGCAGACATTGCCGGTGATGGTATTACCAACAATAACCGGGGAAGCTCCGTTCAGAACTCGGATTCCACCGACATCTTGAAGCGGAGCCGCAAACGGACCGGGATCCGCATTGAGGGGAGTCTCGAAGTTTGTCGGGGGAATGCCGCCGTTTTCGACAGTGAAGCCTTTCAGGATGCTCCCGCGAGTTTCATTGGACTGAAAGGTGACTACGAAAGCGGCCTTGTTGAAGGCGTCGATGATGGTCGTGGCCGGCCCCGCGGAACTTTCGACCGTAATGGCCTTGCCCAGAAAGTCGATGGATTCGTAGTAAGTGCCGGGGGCCACCAGTACGGTATCGCCATTGTTGGCGGCGTTGATGGCGGCCTGAATGGTGGGCTGGTCAGTGGGAACATGGATGGTGACTTGTGCTCGTGCCTGAAGGGCGCTGCCCAGCATGAGCGAAAGGCACGGCAAAGCTAACAGCCAGTGGAAGGCAACACATCGCACCATGGATGTGAAAAGGCCAGATGGCAGGTGGACACGGCTCAGTTTGGCATTACCATTCGACACTGTATGGCGCCCGATTCCAAAGTACGGACGAGTTTAGCACCAAAAAAGACTTTAAGAATGAGATTCCTTCAAGAAATGGGTAGCTGCCTGAGCCCAATCACTTTACATAGCGTTTACTAAAGTCTCACTTCCGATTTGCGAATGAGCACGTTTATATCTTGTATCTGGAATAGCACCGCAAGCAACCATGCGTCGCTTTTACCGACACTTAGCTAAAGCTGGCATTCCCCTTTGTAGGTTGACGCAGATCGCGCCTGTGCTCTATGAGCGCGAAATTCTGTTGCGCCAATGGATCGTTGAGTGGACCGGCGTGAAACCGACAGCGGCCGAGAATCGACGTTGGATTTCCCTCGCCGTTCATGCAATGGCAGTGGTACTCTACGTTGACCGAGGGGCTGCCCATCCCCGCACGCCAACCGGACGCCCCTGAGACCAACCCAATCGAAGGAGAGACCATGGTTCGGAGAATCGGTCTGTATCTGTTCACCATCGCTGCGCTTCTGCCGGTCGCGACAATGAACTCCCAGGCGCAGTCTGTGTTGACCCGTCATGTGCGAGAAGCGACTCGCACCGGTGAGGCGAAGCCCATCGGGCAGCTCCCCTCCGACCGGATCATGACCCTGGATGTTGTTCTGCCACTGCGCGATCCGGCGGGCCTGGAAGAGTTTCTGAGTGAACTATACGATCCGGCCAGCTCCACCTACCGGCACTTTCTCACCGTGCAGGAGTTCACCCAACGGTTTGGACCCAGCCAGGCAGACTATGACGCCGTCGTTCGTTTCGCGAAAGCGAACGGTTTCGCGGTTGTTGGTGGAACGCGTGATGGCATGGACGTGCAGATCAAGGGACCCGTTTCGGCCGTCGAATCCGCCTTCCACCTAAGCATGCGAACCTACCAGCATCCCACCGAAAACCGAACCTTTTACGCGCCAGACCGCGAACCGGTTACAGACCTTGGATTTTCGCTGTGGCATATCTCGGGGTTGGACAACTACTCCATCCCGCATCCCATGTTCGTGAAGAAGAGCGACTACGCGAAGGCCCATGGCATCGACGCGCAGAAGGTGGTGTCCCATGCCACCACCGGCTCCGGCCCTTCAGGTTCGTTTTTGGGTAGTGACATGCGCGCGGCCTATTACGGCGGAACGGCTCTGACCGGGGCCGGGCAGAACCTGGGGCTGCTGGAATATTACGGAACCGACCTGACCGACCTGACCACCTACTTCAAGAACGTGGGCCAGACCAACAATGTGCCCATTACCTTGCTCTCAACGGACGGGACAAGTACGTCCTGCGTGGATACGAGAGCTGGCGGCGACTGCGATGACACCGAACAGACGCTCGACATGACTCAGGCAATCGGCATGGCTCCGGGGCTGGCCAGTCTGGTCATGTATATCGGATCGACCGATACTGCGATCATCAGCGCCATGACAACGCACAGCCCGCTGCCGACCACCATTGGCTGTTCGTGGGGCTGGACACCGGCTGATCCAACCACGCTTGACCCGTACTTCGAGAAGATGGCGGCTCAAGGGCAGAACTTTTTTGTGGCGTCTGGCGACGATTCCACCTGGTCGTCGAGAAATGAGGCGTGGCCGGCGGACGATGCAAATATCGTATCCGTCGGCGGCACGGACCTGATTACCGCAAGCGCGGCAGGGCCGTGGGCGTCAGAAACCGCATGGGCGGATAGCGGTGGCGGCATCTCGCCGGACGGCATCGCGATCCCGGCGTGGCAGCAACTCTCGGGCGTGATCAATTCGAGCAACAAAGGTTCGACGACGCTTCGTAACGGCCCGGACGTTTCAGCAAACGCGAATTTCACCTTTTACGTCTGCGCCGATCAGACCACCTGCACGGCAAACGAATATGGTGGCACCAGCTTCGCCACGCCTATGTGGGCCGCCTACATTGCCCTGGTCAACCAGCAGTTGGCTGCCAACGGCGACTCGACCATTGGTTTTATCAACCCCACGATCTATGCGCAAAATGTGACTTCGAACTATGCCACGGACTTCCACGACATCACCAGCGGCACTTCCGGCAGCTACTCAGCAGTGACCGGTTACGACCTGGTGACCGGATGGGGCAGTCCAAATGGGACCGGTCTGATCAATGCGCTGGCTCCGACGGCGACGAGTCCCACCTTTGCGCTCTCCGCCTCGCCCGCATCCGTTTCCGTGTTACTGGGCAACAGTGGCAGCTCCACGATTACATCCACTGTTGTCGACGGCTTCGACTCGGCTGTTGGTTTGACTGCGACGGGCATGCCTACCGGCGTGACCGCAAGCTTCAGTTCGAGTTCGATCACGGGTTCCGGGACTTCCATTTTGACCCTGTCTGTGTCCTCGACCGCCGCGACGGGCACCTACACGATCACGGTAACGGGCACTGGCGGAGGAATCACAAAAACGGCAACCGTATCGCTTACCGTAACCGCGCCGGTGGCCGGTACCTTCACCATCTCCGTCTCGCCTACTTCCGGGTACCTGGACCAGGGCCAGAGCGGGTATGCGGTGGTGACCATCACTGTATCGGGGGGCTTCAACTCGGCGGTTGGGTTGTCGGCAACGGGCGTGCCTACGGGCGTGACCGGGAGCTTCAGTCCCGCATCGATCACGGGTTCCGGCACGTCGGATTTCACCCTGACCGTGTCTAGATCCGCCCCAACCGGCACCTACCCGATCACCATCACGGGGACCGGCGGAGGCGTAACAAAATCCACGACACTCACCTTCCAGGTGAGGCGCTGACAGTCACTTGCCCCCTGCGCTCGCTGCGCCGGTGCTGAATGAAAGGGCTCGGACTTTTCGGTCCGGGCCCTTTTTATTGGCGTGCCCGTCCGGGCGCATTTACCTGGAGGTGCAAGATTCCTACGCACCCGGAGAGGCGTCAGCCCTCTAACGCTTCAGCCATCTGTTTCAAGATGGTTTCGGCGGCTTTGGCCGGGTTGGAGGCCTGGGTGATGGGGCGGCCCACCACCAAGTAACTTGCACCCTGGCGCAGGGCTTCGGCGGGAGTGGCAACACGCTTCTGGTCGTCGGTTCCGGCGTCGGCAGGGCGGATTCCGGGAGTCACGAGCACGCCTTCGGGGCCGGTGAGCGCGCGTAAGGTTGCAACTTCCTGAGGAGAGCAAACGAAGCCCCGAATCCCGGCGGCCAGGCTCATTCGGGCCAGCAATTCCACCTGTTCGGCGGGGGAGGATTGGAGGCCAATGGCGCGCAACTGGGCCCGGTCCATGCTGGTGAGCACTGTGACGGCCAGCAATTCAGGAGGATTGGTCAGGCCGTCGAGCGCAGCGCTGGCTGCGGCCAGCATGGCGGGGCCCCCGGCGGCGTGGACGGTTGTCTTATGCACGCCCAGCGCCGCGGCAGAGCGCACGGCTGCCGCCACAGTGTTGGGAATGTCGTGGAGTTTCAGGTCAAGGAAGATGGAGTGGCCGCGCTTGAGCAGAGATTCCAGGATTGGGGGGCCGGCGGCAATGAAGAGCTCCAACCCCACCTTGAACCACTGGCAGGTGCCTTCCAGCCGGGCAACAAGGGCGTCGGCAGAGGCTGCGTCGGGCACATCGAGGGCTACGATGAGGCGACGGCGTGCCTCATCCAGCGGGTCCAAAGGGTGAACCACAGGCTGCCGGGCAGAGGCAAAAGTAGGATGCAGCCGCTCAGGGATGGGCATAGTTGAATCCTAAGACATGCAGGGCCCCGGTGACGAGCGAGATTTCAGGCATGGGCCGCTATAGGCGGCGCCGGGACTTTTTCGCTGAGCTTGGCCTGGTCCTGCGCGGGCAGGAAGCGGCAGAGGTAATCGATGGGGTCCTCCGCAGCGGCCATTTGGCGCAGATGATACTTCCACGCATCGGCCTTGATGATGCGGCGGGTGAAGGGCTTACGAGTCACCTGCACCACATCACCCTTGGAGGTAACCCTGGGATAGGTGATGGAGGGCACCGTGAAGCTCATATGAGCACCAGTCCGCCAGTAGGAGCGGGCGAACTCATGGGAGAAGAGGAGCGTGTAATGGCGGCCTTCTCCCGCAAGCAGGGTTAAAGCCTGCTCGGCGCCGGGCCAGACCGGCTGTACTCGGGACAGGAACCAACGGCGGAATTCGAATCCGTTAAACTGAGCCTGATTGAGCAGCAGGCGCAGCATCTCTTTCCGATTCATTTCACCAATCCTTCAAAGAGGCCAGTCCGGGAGGTATGTGCGGAATGTTGACAGAGCCGCAGGGAAGGAACGCCGTGCCGGAGTTTTTGAGCGTCTTCTGTTGTTGATTAACGTCAAACAGGCGGGAGTTTCCTTTTTTGCGCGTCTGCTAGTGTTTGAGAACGGGCAAAATGACTTTTTCGAGGAAGCAGCTTCGCAGCACAGCGAGAAGTTGCTCGTGGTGAGGATCCGCGGGAAGCGCACGGAAGACGGGTCAGGCACTCCGAAAGGGAGTTCACTCCGTCTGATCGGCAAGCTTTGCAGAATCGATTCGTTTTTGCGCGGATTCAGCTGCGGCGGAATTCGCAAAGGCGCAAGGACACTAAGGAGAATTGAGGTTGAACACGGGATCGTCTTGGATGCGTAAATTGGGGTGGGGAATTGTACTGTTGGGAGCGGCCAGCCTGGGTTGGAGTTCCGGGGTGCATACCAATCCCCTGAACCGCGACCCTCTGGTCCGCGAAGCCTTCGATCACTTCTACCAGTTGGACTATGCGGGCGCCGTAGCGAGGTTCGAGCGCTTTCATGCGGCCCATCCGGGAGATCCCCAGGGAACGGCGCTCTTGCTCGATGCCGTGCTCTTCCAGGAGCTATACCGGCAGGATCTGCTTGATACTACGTTCTACGCCAATGACGGCTTTCTCACCGGTCACCACGCCACACAGGAGGATCCAAAGACACGCGATCGAATCATGGCACTGGCCGAAGAGGCCATTCATGAGGCTGATTGGCGAATCAGCAGGGATCCGAATGACGTGGACGCTTTCTATGCGCGAGGCTGGGCGCGTGCCCTCAAGTGTACCTATCTCGCCATGGTGCAGCGGGGCTACGGCAGCGGACTGCGGCTTGCCATACAGGCCAAGGACGACCATGAGCGGGTGCTACAACTAGACCCGGACTATGTGGACGCGAAACTTGTGGTGGGGGTCTACGAGTACGTAGTGGGAGCGCTGCCTACGCCCTTCAAGCTGCTGATCGGGATCGCCGGCATCACCGGCTCAAAACCCAAAGGTCTGGAGTTGCTGAACGACGCCGCCAAACGCGGCGTGGTGAGCTCCGTTGAGGCGCGTACCACGATTGCGCTGTTCCTGCGCCGGGAAGCACGCTACAAAGAGGCGGTGCAGGTGGTGCGCGGGCTCAAAAGCGAGTATCCCCGCGACTATCTGTTCAGCCTGGAAGAGGCGAACCTGCGGAAGGATGCCGGCGAAGGCATGGGCGCAGTGACGGCATACCGTGAGATTCTCACCGCCAACGCCAAACCCGGCTATTTCTATTCGGCTCGCATGGAGCTTACCTACTTTGGCCTTGGCGATGCCCTCCGCGGGCAGCGGCACTATCCTGAGGCAGCGCAGTCGTATGAGCAGGCCGCCTGGACGCCAAACGTGGGGCCGGAACTCAAGATCAGGTCGCTCGTAGCCGCCGGCGAGTGCCACGATTTGAATGGCGAACGCCAACTGGCGGTGCGAGACTATCAGGCAGCCATCGATGCCGGTCCCAGCACATCCCGCGCCGATACCGCAAGAAAGTACTTGCGCACGGTTTATCGCGGCACCTAGCGGCGCTGAACGCGGTGCATGGAACCGCAGACGCTGCGCCCGCGTATATTCACGATGGATCGAGGCTATGCAGGAGGGATCGACCATGGCTGTTTTTTGTCATCGATGCGGGACTGGATTACCCCTGAGCGCGCGGTTCTGCTCGAACTGCGGTTCCGTGATTCCTGTGGCGCAGACCATACCCGGCAGGCCGCTGATTCGGCCACGCGTGGGGCGCCAGATTGCTGGGGTTTGCCTTGCGCTGGCGCAATCCAATGGCTGGGATGTGGCCGTCGTCCGCATTCTCACGGTGCTCGGATTCTGCTTCTCGGGCGGATTTGTAGGCGTGGCCTATGTGGCCGGTTGGATCGGTATTCCCGAAGAGGCGGAAGAGGTGCCGGGGGCGTATCCTCCTACTATATGAACGGTACGTACGAATCGGGCGGAGCGAGACTGGGATTCCTGGATACCGGGATAGGGCTGCCGGTGGTTTTTCTGCATCCGACGCCCCTCGATCATGATTATTGGCGCCCGCTGACCGAAGAACTGGGCGGTGTGCGTGCCATTGTCCCCGATCTGCGCGGGCATGGCAGCTCGGAGCTGGGCCAGAACCTTCCTGTGGGCGGATTCGCGGCCGTTCCTGACGCGCCGGTGTTGACCATGGCGCAACTGGCAACCGATGTTCTGGCGCTTCTGGACCATCTGGAAGTGCGGGAGGCGGTCTTTGCCGGATGCTCGATCGGCGGCTATGTGCAGTTGGAATTGTGGCGCAGGGCTCCGGAGCGCATGCGCGGTCTGGCGTTTGTCTGCTCCAAGCCGCAACCGGACGCAGAGGCCAATCTGGCCAGACGCGCAGCCAATATTGCACAAATCCGGGTACAGGGCACGCAAGCGCTGTTCGACGGCATGGCCCAGACCTTGACCGGGGCAACGACGCGCCGGCGCCACCCTCAGATTGTGGATGAACTGCGAGCCCGGATGACGATGACAACGCAGGCTGCGGTGGCTGTGCAGGCAGGATTGGCTACACGGCCTGATTCCGTGGCCACCGTGGCCACCATTGGTGTGCCGGTGCTGGCCATTGCCGGGGGTGAGGATCTCGGGGTCACTTCAGCCGACATGGAGGCCTTCAGCGATGCGCCGGGCGGGTGCGAGTTCCACCTGTTGCCGGACGCTGGCCACTTTGCCGCCTATGAGCGGCCACAGAAAGTGGCCACGCTGTTGGCCGAGTGGCTGCGGCAACCCGAAGCCTGAATCTGTGCATGGCCAACAGCCCTCGAATGGAGCCGCGAGGATGCTGTAGGCTCAAGAGAAAGCTCTTCACCTGGAAGCTCAATTTGAACGCATCCTTGAACCCATTTTCATCTTCTTCGTCTCGTCCCTTTCACTACCCGCAGCCGGAGAGCGCTCTGCACTGCGGAAGGGTTTCGCTCAAAGCGCTGGCCAGGCGCTTTGGCACGCCGCTCTATGTCTATTCGGCGGATCAGATTGTGGAGCGGCTGGGACTGTTTCAGCAGGCGTTTGAGGGCAGGGAGCACCTGGTCTGTTACGCGGTCAAAGCCAACTCGGCGCTGGCCATTCTGAAGCTGCTGGCAGACCGTGGGGCGGGCTTTGATATCGTATCGAGCGGCGAACTGGAACGGGTTTTGGCTGCCGCGCCCGAGGCGGTGGGCCGGATTGTCTTCTCCGGGGTGGGCAAAACCGCACAGGAAATCGACTTGGCGCTGAGGGCCGGCATACTCGAATTCAATGTGGAAAGCGAGGCCGAGCTTGCCGTGCTGGCGACGCGCGCACGGAAGCTGAAGCGCAAGGCGCGTTATGCCCTTCGAGTGAATCCCGATATATTTGCCGATACCCATCCCTACATCTCAACTGGCTTGCGCGAACACAAGTTCGGCATCGATATCCGGCAGGCGCTGAGGATTTACAAGAGCGCGGCCGGGAATCGCTGGATTGAGGCTTACGGGGCCAGCGTCCATATCGGGTCGCAGATTCGCTCAGCAGAGCCGTTTGGGGCGGCTATGGAGCGAGTGAGCAAGCTGGTTGGCCAATTGCGGCGCGAAGGCATTGTGCTCAAGGCGATTGATGCCGGCGGAGGATTGGGAATCGACTACCACGGCGGCAGCTTTGACGCCGCAGCCAAGGTAGCCGAGTACGCTGCGGCCATACAAGATGGACTTGGCGGTTTCGAGGGCCAACTGCTTGTGGAGCCGGGACGATTCCTCGTGGCGCAGGCAGGGGCCTTGGTGGCGCGGGTTCTCCAGGTAAAACGCAACGGCAAAAAGACATTTGTGATCACCGACGCGGCTATGAACGACATGATCCGTCCGGCGCTCTACCAGGCACATCACGAGATTCTGCCGGTCGAGCCCAGGTCAGGGAAGTCGCGGACCGTGGATGTGGTGGGGCCGGTTTGCGAGACGGGAGACTTTTTTGCGCGCGACCGGAAACTCCCACGGGTCGAGCCAGGAGACCTGGTGGCGTTGCTCGACGCGGGCGCATACGGTATGGCACAGAGCTCAAACTACAACACGCGCTGCCGCCCGGCCGAGGTGCTGGTGGAGGGCGCGACGGTGCGGCTGATCCGGCGTCGCGAGACGATGGCCGATTTGCTTGCGCCGGAAATAGGGCTAGCAGATGACTGATCTTCTTTGCCGTGGACGTCGAAACTCATGCACCCACTGGGCTGGCCTGTTATGGTGTTGCGCGGAGGATTTTGTGATGCAAATTGGAATGCAGGCGGCATGTGCCCTGGCCATTGCAGGGATGGCGCTAGGGCTCTCCGTACCTATTTATGCCGACTCTCTGACGGTGAAGACCGAACAAGGCAAGGTACACGGCAAGACGATCAACGACAGCAGGGTCAAGGCGTTTCTGGGGTTGCCTTACGCGGCTGCACCTGTGGGAGATTTGCGCTGGAAGGCGCCCGAGCCACCAGCCAAATGGAAGGGCGAACGGGATGCAGCCAAGTTTGGCGCGCACTGCGCCCAGGGACGGGTCTTTGACGACATGATCTTCCAGGATGCCGGAGAGAGCGAAGACTGCCTGTTTTTGAACGTCTACGTGCCGGCAGATGCTACGAACAAGAGCAAGTTGCCGGTCATGTTCTGGATTCATGGCGGCGGCTATTCGGGCGGGGCTGGCTCAGAGCCTCGACATAATGGCGACTTTCTGCCTACCAAGGGCGTAGCGCTGGTTACCATCAACTACCGGCTGGGTGTCTTCGGCTTTCTGGCCACGGCAGACCTGGCCAAAGAGGCCGACGGCAAGGCAGGGAACTACGGCCTGCTGGACATGGTTGCTGCGCTTCAATGGGTCAAGGCCAACATCAAGAAGTTCGGGGGAGATCCGAACAACGTGACCATCTTTGGTGAGAGTGCCGGCTCCTTTGCGGTGAGCACGCTGATGGCATCTCCCGCAGCGCGAGGGCTATTCCACAAAGGCATCGGCGAGAGCGGAGCAGCCTTCAGCGATGTGCTGCCAACAGACACGCTTGAAGCGCGCGAGAAGAGGGATGGCGAGTGGGTTGCCTCGCTGGGCGTCAAGTCGATCGAGGAACTGCGCGCAGTTCCCACGAACAAGTTGCTGGATGCAGCCAAAACCAAGCAGGGCGGTTTCCCGCCGGTTATCGATGGCAAACTTCTGATCGAACCGGTGGACGATACCTATGCGGCGGGACGACAAGCCCATGTACCGTTGCTTGCCGGCTGGAATCGCGACGAGGGTGGCTCGGACGGCATGACGGCGGAGAAGTGGAAAGCCCTTGCGGCCAAGATGTTGGGGGAGCGGGCGCCAGAGTTCCTCAAGCTTTATCCGGGCGACACGGATGAACAAGCAGCACGGTCGGCGGCCGATTTTAACGGCGACTTGTTTATAGCCTTTGGAACCTGGAAATGGCTGGAGGCGCATCGCAAGACGGGCGATTCGCCGGTTTACCGCTATCACTTTGAACTGGCGGCTCCGCCCAGCAAGTTCCATCCGGGGTCGTTTGCCTTCCATTCCGATGACATCGAATATGTATTTGGCGCGCTGGACACCCGGCCCGGCGCGGTGTGGCGGCCCGAAGATCGCAAGCTGAGCGAGCAGATGATGAGCTACTGGACCAACTTTGCCAAGACCGGTGATCCCAATGGACCGGGCCTGCCAGAGTGGCCGAAATACGGCAAGGGCGACGAACTGATTCACCTCGACAGCACCGTTACCTCCGGCCCGGACGCGTTGCGCCCGCGATACGAGTTTTTGCTGACAGGAATGCCTACGCCGCGCCCCTAATGCAGAGGCATACCATGGGAAAAACAGGAAGAGCCGCCTGGGGCGGCTCTTCCTGCATAGGAATGATATAGGCTTTCCGAATGGGTACTGCGCCTGGTGACAGCGCGCCTTTTCAAGGGCGAATCAGCGATCGACGCCGGCGGCTGCGGCAAAACCCTCGGACTGTGTGGGAGGAATGGTGCTGGCGGGAGGCGCATCGGCGAAGGATGAGTCTTTGGCGTTGATGGCACCGGAGTAATCGGGCCCGAGGCCGAGTTTCTTGAGGGCGCGGGAGTCAGGCATCAGCTTGGTCTGCCAACCCTGATCAGCCTGGTACTTTTGCATGGCGGCTTCGGTGGTGCTGTCCCACTTGCCGCTCGCTTCGCCGCTCAGGTAGTGTTCGCGAATCAGGGCCTGCTGGATCTCTGTGACACGAGCTGGGTCGATGGCCTGCTGGCCATGCAAACGGTGCGATTTAGGCGCTGCCTTGTGAAGACTGCGTGTGCGGCCACTGGCGGAGCTATGGTGGACTCGCGAGGCGAATGCCGGAGATGCAGCCAAGGCCACTGAAAGTACAAGCGCCAGGCTTGCTCGGAATGAAAGCACGCTGGTTTCACCTCTTAAGAAAAATGACCTATCCAGGGCTTATCGCTTGCATTCTAGCGGAACGTCTCACATTGCGACAAGAGAAAAAGCGATTCAGTACCTGAATTCTATCGGGTAAAGGGTGGGGCGCCGGCGGCGGAAATCGGGATTGAAAATCCGCAGCCGGCGCAATTGAACACTATTCCAACGTGCCGCCCAGGACATTGATCCCGTTATCGGACCGGCGCGGATCAACGATTTCGAAAACCACGTCATCGCCAGTTTTCAGCTTGCTGACGACAGCGTCGTATTGGTCCTTGGTTCCTGTGGGCTGCTTGTTGATGCGAATGATAACCAAGCCGGGCTCAAGTCCCTGCAGGTCAGCAAACGAACCGGAGCGAACCGACTGAATGACGACGCCCGGCGTGTGCAATTTGGCCGCTGTCGCCTGGGAGGCCTCGCGGACCACCAAGCCCAGTTTGGCTTCGCCGGCGTTGCCCTTATCGTCAGGACCTGCCTCGGCCTGTTGGCTGCCCTGGTTGGCAAAGACTTTGTCCAGGTCGCCGATGGTGACCGTGGTGTCGGCTTGCTTGCCGTCGCGCACATAACCCAGGCGAATGGTACTGCCCGGCCGGCGGCTGGTGATCTCATTGACCAGGTCGTCGCCGTCCTTGATGTTACGGCCATCGACGGTGGTGATGATGTCGCCCACCTTGATTCCGGCCTTTTCAGCAGGGCCTCCTGGCTGAATCTGCTGCACCAGTACGCCGTTCTTGAAGCCGTAGACACGGTTGACGGCACCCGAGAGTCCTTGATTGAACCGGATGCCGATGGAGCCGCGAGTAACCTTGTGGGTGGCGCTGATGAGGTCGTTATAGACCTCGACCACGGTGTTGGACGGCATGGCGAAACCGATGCCCTGATAGCCCGCCGACTGCGTGTAGATGGCCGTGTTTACACCGATGACCTCGCCGTTCATGTTCAGCAGGGGCCCTCCCGAGTTGCCGGGATTGATGGCCGCGTCGGTCTGGATAAAGTGCTGGAACTGGCCACTGGCGCCAGGCTCGATGGTGCGATGCTTGGCGGATATGATGCCTGCTGTGACGGTCTGCGACAGGGCGAAGGGACTGCCGATGGCCTCGACCCAGTCGCCTACCTCTGCGGTGTCGGAGTTGCCCAGCTTAACAGTGGGCAGAGGGGTGTTGGTATCGATCTTGATAACTGCCAGGTCGGTGGCCTTGTCGGTACCGATGACGCGTGCGGGACGGCCCAGATCCTGGGTGTCGGGGTCGGTGGAGAGCTTAACGAAGATCTTGTCGGCCTTCTCAATCACGTGATTGTTGGTGATGATGTACCCTTTGGGATCGACGATAAAGCCCGAGCCGAGCGACTCGCGTACCTGGCCGTCATCCCCGCCCTCCTGGTCAGGAGCCTGGCCGCCGAAGAAGCGGTTGAAGAAGTCCTGGAAGTTGTCCTGACCCTGACCCTGCTGCTGATCCTCGCCCTGGTCGTCGTCGCCTGGGTTCTGGGGGGTGGGTTGGACGTGGCCGTGGAAGTTGCGGCGGCTCTTGCCGGTGGCCTGCTTGGGAAGGGTCTGGGTATTGATGTTCACTACCGCCGGACCAACCTGGCGGGCGATCTTCACAAACTCATTCGGGGGAACAGTGGAGTTGACGACTTTAAGGGCGGTGGCGTCGGTGCTATTGTTTTGCTTCTCTTGTCCGCGGACGCCGTGAGCGGCAAAGGAGCCGGCAACAATCGCGGCCGAGAGTGTGGCAAGCAGGACAAACACGGAAGCGAGACGGCGAGAGCGGAGCCGTTCGAAAAGCGATTTCATAGATTCGTTGACCTCGTCGGGTGACCAGCCTCGCGGCTGGAATGTTAATTGCACCAACTTACAGTATAGCCAGTCGCGGGCAAACCCGTCTGGCTGGGAGCATCCTGCGTCCGGACCGATTCACGCCGGCTTGCAGATCAAGCGCGGGCCTGGCGCAGGAGGCCTCCTGGGCACGGATGCAACAGGTATCTCCCACCGGTATAGACGTGGGCGGGCGGAAAGAGTCGCGAAAGGTCCAAGTGCATTGCGTTTCCAAGGCCAGAGGTTTACGCCCTTGCAGTAGCCCGGCCTGAGGGTGCATTCTGGCCCTGTCATGAAAGCCATCCAGATTCGCGAGACAGGCGGGCCGGAGGTTCTGAAGCTGGCCGAGTTGCCCATTCCCGAGCCGGGACAGGGGCAGGTGTTGATCCGCGTAGAGGCCATCGGGGTCAACTTCATAGAAATTTACTTTCGCAAAGGCGTGTACAAGGCGGCCCTGCCGTTGATCCCAGGCAGCGAAGCGGCAGGCACTGTGGAGAAGCTGGGCCCGGGCGTGACAGGATTTGCCGCGGGGGACGCGGTGGCTTCGACGAGTGTGTTGGGGAGTTATGCCGAGTACGCGCTGGTTCCCGCGGCGCAACTGGTGAAGACTCCTGCGGGGCTGAGCCCGGAGCAGGCGGCTGCCGCGATGTTGCAGGGCATGACGGCGCACTACCTGGCAACCTCAACCTTCCCGCTCAAGGCGGGAGACACGGCGCTGGTTCATGCCGGAGCCGGGGGCGTGGGGCTGCTGCTGACGCAGATCGCGGTGCGGCTGGGAGCGCGTGTGATTACAACGGTTTCCACGGCTGCCAAGGCAGAATTGTCGCGCGAGGCGGGCGCTTCCGCTGTGATTCTTTACAACGAACAGGACTTTGAAGCGGAGGTCAAGCGGTTGACCGGCGGCAAGGGTGTAGACGTGGTTTACGACTCGGTGGGCAAGACGACCTTCGACCAGAGCCTGAACTGTTTGAGGCCGCGCGGGTTGCTGGCGCTGTTTGGCGCCTCCAGCGGGCCAGTGCCGCCGTTTGACCTGATCCAGCTTAGTGGAAAGGGGTCGTTGTTCATCACGCGGCCCACTTTGTGGCACTACATTGCCACGCGGGCAGAACTGGAAAGGCGCGCGGGCGACGTGCTGGGTTGGGCGGCCAACGGGGAACTGAAGCTGCGGGCCGAGCATTTGTACCCGCTGGCAGAGGCCGCGCAAGCGCAGACGGACCTGGAAGGCCGCAAAACTACGGGAAAGATTCTGCTGGAGCCGTAAAGACAGGAAGCAGCAATTTAGCAGGAGTGGTGGCCAGGTGAGCGTATTGGCTTGCGGGCGACCGCTCGGGTGTGTGAGGGCAAGGCTGTGGCAACCATTTCAGTTTCAGGCGTTGATCGAGTGTTTGTGTTGACCGGGGCGGGGATCAGCGCGGAGAGCGGACTGCCCACATTTCGCGCGGAAGACGGATTGTGGGCTGGACACCGGGTAGAGGATGTATGTACGCCGGAAGCGTGGAAGCGCGATCCGGCGGGTGTATGGGAGTTTTATTCAGCGCGGCGGGCAGCGGGCGAAAAGGCCAAGCCGAATCCGGCGCACATTGCGCTGGCGGAACTGGAGGCGCGACTGGGCGAGCGGTTCTTTCTCTGCACGCAGAATGTGGACGATCTGCACGAGAGAGCGGGGTCGGTTCGGATGGTGCATATGCACGGGGAACTAGCCAAGGCGCGCTGTGAAAGGGAGTGCGGACGCGCGCCGGTGGAGGATCATGCCATCTATGGGAGCCTGAGCGAAGTGGGACGCTGCGCCTGCGGCGGAAGGCTGCGGCCGCACATCGTTTTCTTTGGCGAGATTCCACTGGAGATGGAGCGGATTCAGGAGGAGATTGCAAAGGCGACGCTGATGGTGGTGGTAGGCACGTCGGGGTCGGTGTATCCGGCGGCGAACTTTGTGCACTGGGCCCGGCTTGGCGGGGCGCGCACGGTGTACGTTGGACCGGAGGCGCCGCTGAATGCTTCGGCGTTTACGCATGTGGTCGAAGGGAAGGCTGGGGTGGTGTTGCCGGGGCTGTTTTCTTAGCGAGTCAGCCAATCAGCGAGTCCCCCAGCCCGGAAAGATTCATCTATTCGGCGGCATGGGCGGGAGAAGGCTGCAGGTTTCTTGTTGCCTCGGCTTCGCGATCAAGGCGGGCTCGCCTGGGGACTTCAATCAAATCCTGATCATGGGCGGTGCGGTGAACCTCGGCTTGTGCGGGACGCAATCGCTTGGGTGTGGTTTGCACTCGTGTTCCTCCATTCTTTCGTCTGTGGGTGATGGGTGTAGTACAGATCGGCAGGATTATCCCGGACCCTCGCGCGTCAAATCGATTGCGCACGTCGAGCAGATCCGTCCGACGGCAGATTCATTGCTTCAAATAATCTTCGTGAGATCCGGTCAGCGGGATTTGATGTATTCGACGCGGCGGAAACGCAGAGCGGTCCAGTCTTCGTCAATGGCGATGGCGCGCACGGTGTCAAAGCCCGCTGCTTTCAAAGCGTTCCAGCCAGTGTCGCGGTTGAAGTCGCACTTGTATTTCTTCGACGTGCCTTTGGGATAGGCGAACCAAATAACAGCATCGCCTTTGGCGCGGGCTGCGATCTGCGGGGCGAGCGCGTCCACTTCGCTTTGGCGGGTGACAAAGGCGAGCGAGAAGTGGATATCCGGAACAGACTCGATGTGGCGATGGATGGTCATCACCGGCAGCCTGGAGAGCTCCTGCTCGAAGCTCTCCGGCGCGTGCAGAACAAGGATTTCCCCGTGATTTTTCAGGTTAAGTTTCTCAAAGATAGTCGCCATGGATTCTTATGCTACTACCTTTGCGAATAAAATCTGCAAACTTACAGGTACAAACCGTTCAGAAGTGGAAACGGTAGCGCAGCTCGGCCGAAAACATGCGCGGATCATTGAAGTGGAAACCCCCGATGGTGATGGAGTTATCGAGGAGGACACGGTGGTTGGTGGCGTTGAGAACCGAGGCGGAAAGCTTCCAGCGCTCGCCGAGCGAGTGACCGGCGGAGACATCGAAGGTGGTGTGGACGGGGAGATGAGGTCCGTTGTAGGGGCCTTCATTGGCGCCGGCAAGGCCGTTGGAAAAGCCGGAGCCGTAATAGACATTTGTGGCGAACCAGGTGTGCAGGGGGAGATTCGCGGTAAAGCCCGTGTTGAGGGTGTTGCGCTGGTCATGGTCCAGCGTCATGTAATTCGGACCGAAATCGCAGGCCGGGTCAGTGGGAAGCGAGCAGGTAAAGCCGCCGACGATGTTGCCGCGCTGCTGGGCGATCTGGTTGGAGTAAGTCAGGTGGAATTGACCAAAGTGGGCCAACTGGGGTGAGCGAAGGGCCAGTTCCCAGGCGCGGATGAGGGCTCCATCAACGGCGATGGGAAAGTAAATGTTCGATTCGCCGAGGTTGGAGTGGTCGAGAAAGTTATTAACTCGATTTTTGACGTTAGCCACGTCGAGGATCCAGCCTTTGTAAGGGATCTGGATGCCGAACTGGTGCTCTTCATCGCGTTCGGAGGGTAAGGGAGTGAACGCGTTCTCGCCCGATCCCAGGGTTTGAGCGTAGGTCAGCACGGAACTGGAAACGGTCTCGAGCGGCGCAGGCTGGAAGAAGTGGCCGTAGAAGCCGCGCAGAACCCAATGCAGCCGGGGAATCTCGACGGTTGCGCCGATGCGGGGATAGATGGCGGACTCGTAGAAACCCCCATGGTAGATGGAGAAGCGCTCGCCGCCGAGCAGTGTGATGTAACGGCCGAGGCGCAAGTGGTCGGAGAGATAAAACTCGACCAGACCGGCGCTTCCGCTCGTGGGCGCGGAGCCTGCGTCAATGCCAAAGAGGTCGTACTCATCCTGATAGAAGGAATAGAATCCCGCGGAGAAGTTATTCGGTCCCATGTCCGCATGAACATCTGCCTGGCCGCCAACATAATTAGAACTCTGGTGCCAGGTAGTGGAGACGGGGATGTCTGTTGCAGGTGAGTCGTAGTCGGCTTGATTGAAGTGATAGAAGGGCGCGACAGAAAACAGCGCTTTGGGCGAAAGGGTGCGAACCCAGTTGGCAATGACGAATGAGTCGCGCTCGGTCTGGCCGTCACGCAGGCCGTAGGACTCGTAGTACTGGCTCGCCTGTTCCCAGTCGTTTGGGTTTGGGTCGTAAGGGACTTGGAAGTAATCCTGGCGGTATTGGGCATTCAGGCGTAACTGATCCCTGGGCGTCTGGTTGCGAATGAGGGAGACGAAGCCGCTTTGCGAGTTAGTGGCGTCATGGAAGATGGCGGCGACGGGTGTGGCGAGGCCGTAGTTGGAGCGGGAGCCGGCGAGGCTCGCGTACCATGCAGTTGCAGCGGAGTGATCGCCAAGCGAGAGCTGGGATTCACCGGTGTAGAAGTTACCGGCAGAGAACAACGCCTCACCATCGCGGCTGCGCTCGAACCCGTTGCGGGGCAAGACGTTGAAGACGCCGTAGGTGCGGTCGCCTATCTCCGCGTCATAGCTGCCTCGTTGGGTTTCGAGGGAGTCGATGTCTTTGGGGTCGATCTGCGGGCCGACATTGGAGGCGATCTTGGTGTTGGGGATCGCGATTCCATCGATCAGCCAACTGGTCTGGTGGCCGCCGCGCATGTGGAGCATGTCGTGAGCGATGTAGGCACCTGGAACGTAATCGGTGATCATTTCCATGCCGACGGTACGGCTGGCGCCGGGGGTTTGGTCGATATCGGCGCGAGTGATGAGGGCGGTGGGGGTTACGGTATCGGAGGCAGAAAGGGAAGGTTCCAATCCCTCGACGACGACCGTCTGCGTGGCAGGCGCTACGGGCAGCAGAATGTGGAGGACGGGGTTGGTGTCAGAGGCGACCGTGAGGGTTTGCTCGACGGTGGCAAAACCAGGAGCGGCAATAGTGAGTTTGTAGACGCCGATGGGAGATTGCGGTACTTCGAACTCTCCCTCGGAGTTGGTTTTGGCGCGCAGGATAAATTCGGAATGCGCGGCTTGCAGGGTGATTTGCGCATTGGCGATGGGGCGGTGCTGAGGATCGTGGGCCACGCCGTGCACAGTGGCGAAGACGGTGGCTTGGGCCGGGATGCAAGCGGCGATGAATAGAAATGCGGCTGGGACGATGAATTTGCGCATAAAAACTGGAGCCTCCGTAAGCAATCCGGCTAATGGGCGGCTGACCTGCTCGGCATACGAACAGACGAATGCTTTGCCTTTCAATGAAGGGCAAAGCGTACAAAAAGGATGATCGTCTAGGCGATATTGAAGGCGGGAGGGCCGCGGCCGGCACAGGTGCGGATTTGGCTGAGGCGGGCAGCCGCGCCGGCGGGTTTGGGCGAGTGAGGCTGCGCGAGCAAGACCGGCAGATTGACCGGGGAGCCGGCGAGTGCCAGAATCGGCGCGCTGGGCGAGGCTGTGTAACCGGGGAAAAGAGGGCAGGTTACCGGAGCGCTGAAAATTGGCGTGGAGCCGGAGGCAGCCCGCGCCATCAAGGTGGCCATCCGCATGGCCATGGCACAATGGTGGGCTCCGTGACGGCGGCAGCAGGGAGGTAGAGACGAGTCGCCGCTGGCCGGCAGGGCGGCCGCAAGCGGACCCAAGCCGAAGAGCAGAATCAAGAAAATGGAAAGGCCGCGGCGCATCTGCAATTCATGCTACACGACCAGCGGACCGGGAATGCGACGGGGAAAGAGGATGCAGGTGAGTCAGGTATCATCGGGGCACTGCATGTTTTCATTTTAAGAATGAGGGAGTGCCGTGTCTGAAGTGAATAGTTCCGTATCGCCGCAACAGCTTTGCGCACGGGCGGCGCAGGAGTCGCGCATCGAACACCCGTTGCGCATCGCCCTTTTTGGCTTTGGGACCGTGGGCAGCTCAGTGGCGCGGATTTTGGTGGAGTCGAAGCCCCTGGGACTGGAACTCACCCATATTTTCAACCGAGGCGTGGCGCGCAAACGGGTGGACTGGGTTCCGGCGAACGTGGAATGGACTGAGGACGCCGATGCGGTGCTGGCTTCGGATGTGGATGTAGTGGTGGAACTGGCCGGTGGACTCGATCCAGCGGGCGGATGGGTTCGGAACGCGCTGGAAGCCGGCAAAAGCGTGGTGACTGCGAACAAGAAGCTGATTGCCTACCAGGGCGTGAAACTGGAGCGGCTGGCCGCTTCGCGGGGCGGGCACCTGAAATACGGCGCGGCAGTGGCTGGCGGAATTCCGGTGATTCCAGGTTTGGAACAGGGGCTGGCCGGGGATCGGATCGAGCGCATCGAAGGCATTTTGAACGGTACGTGCAACTTCATCCTGAGCAAGATGGAGGAGGGTGCGGAGTACGCGACGGTGCTGGCGGCGGCACAGGGGCGTGGCTTTGCCGAAGCCGATCCGACGGAGGATGTGGGAGGATTTGATGCGCGCTCCAAGCTTGCCATTCTGATGCGGCTGGCGTTGCGCGTGGAGGTGGATCCAGAGGAGATTGTTCCCCGGTCGATCACCACGGTTTCCGCGGTGGACTTCAGCTATGCGCGCGATTTGGGCTGCACCATCCGGCAGGTTGCGCGTGCCGAGCTGGCCGGCGGGCCGGTGGCGGCCACGGTTGGGCCGATGCTGGTGGATCTGCATTCGCCGCTGGCGTGGTCGCGGGGCACGGAAAACATGGTGATTCTTTCCGGGCACTACGGAGGCGATGTGGTCTTTTCCGGACACGGAGCAGGCGGGCAACCCACGGCGGTGGCCGTGGTGAGCGACCTGCTGGCGCTGGCGCACGGATCGCGGCGGGTGGAGATTCCTTCGGAGCCAGCGGGGGTGGGCGCGGAGTTCGAGGTTCCGCATTACATCCGCTTCCTGGTGGTCGATCGGCCTGGTATTGTGGCGGATATTACCGGGGCGCTTGCCCGGGAGCATATCAACATTCGGGCCATCGTACAGAAGCCCGGCTATCCGCAACACGCGTTGCCGTTCGTGGTGACCGTGGAGCCTTGCAAGTCGTCGGGGCTGAAGAGAGCACTGGCCAGCATCCGCGAGAAGGACTACCTGCTCGAAGAGCCGCTCGACCTGCAGATGCTGGAATAGGGAACCGCAAGGCGGTAGACCGGGGAGTGAATTGAGATTTGAGGCGGGGAGCGGGCGATGATCGACACGATTTATCGATGTGAGATTTGCGGCGTTGAGAGCCAAAATCCTGTGAGGTGGATTGTGATCCACTGCAGCAACTCGCAACTGACCATTTTCAAATGGACAAAGGAAGCTGCCGACACGCCCCATGCGCGGCACTATTGCGGCGAGGCTCACGCGCAGGTTTACATCAGCCGGTGGCTTGAATCCATCTGCGGTTGATTGTGCGGCTTATCCCCTGGACCGGACCGGAGCGGGCCCTGTGGACTCGCGGATGATCAGTTCCGGAGCCATGACGATCTCAAAGGGGTAGTCTTTATCGCGATTGGCGATGCGCTCAAGCAGGACCTGGGCGCCGCGCTTGCCCATCTCAAGGAGCGGCTGGCGAACCGTAGTAAGCGAGGGCGTTGAATAGGCCGCGGACTGGATATCGTCGAACCCGACCACGGAGACATCTCCCGGGACGGTGAGGCCTGCGTCCTTCAGGGCGCGGATGGCGCCGATGGCTGCGATGTCGTTAAAGCAGAAGATGGCGGTGAAGTCGCGGGACTTTTCGAGCAGGGTCCGCATGGGTTTGTAGCCGATTTCGGGCGCCATGGGGTGGTAGCCGTCTTTCATGGACCATCCTGCGGAGTCGATGCGGATGACGAGAGCGGGGTCGATTTTGAAGTTGATCTCTCTGGCTACCTGTTGGATGGCCTCCCAACGGAACTCCGAATCGGGGATGGCGCGCGGGCCGCGCATGAAGGCGATGCGACAGTGGCCGAGCGAATGAAGGTGAGTCAACGCCTGCAGCACGGCCTGATGGTGATCGAGGACGATGTTGGTTACGTTTGGGACCTGGCTGTGTGCTGAGATGGCTACGACCGGAACCGGAACCTCGATGCGGTCTGCCGGGGTGTTGAGGAGCAAAAAGCCATCCACGGCGCGCTCAACGAGCATACGGGGATATTTTTCGATGAGCTCGCGTCTCCAGTCGTGACAGGCGGTGAAGTAAAAATAGTGGGCGCCAGTCAACTCCTGGACGACGCCGCTCATCACGCGGGTGAAGTAGCCCTCACTGAGGTCGGGGGCGAGTACACCCACGCTCATGGAGCGGCTTTGGCGGAGAGAGCGGGCGAAGTAGTTGGGACGGTAGTTGAGCCGCTCGGCTGCCTCGATGACTCGGTCGCGCGTGCTTTGGGGGATGGATTTGGCGGAAGGGGAGTTATTCAGTACCAAGGAAACGGTGGTCTGCGAAAGCTCAAGATGTTCGGCGAGCATTCTTAGATTGACGTGTCCCGGTGGCGTAATACCCTTTCCCTTTGCCATGTTGGAGTTGTAACACGTTTCCTCTTATGGGGGAAACAACACTTCTCGGCCAATTTATCGATTTTCCAGTTGTGAACACGGAAAGGCCTTGTGTTCACAGGTCCCAGGAAGTTTTCAATTGGGAAATCCTGGTTCCCGGCAACCTTTGGCGGTTGCCGGGATTGAGAAGCGCGGCTGATTGCTACGGGGCCTGGATCTGGTTCACTCCGGGCTTGAGCGGCCAGGTTTTGCCTTTGAAAACGAATGTGCCTGTGAGCTTGCCGGGCAAGGTGATGGTTGCGTTCAGGCCCGCGCCCTCGCGCTGATAGTCGACTTTGACGATGCCCTCGGGATGGGGATAAGCGGCTGTCAGAGAGGGCAGCGCGCCCAGATGAGGTGCAATGCGCACGGTGGCAAAGCCGGGACTGGCGGGCTCAATGCCGGCTACCAACGTGAGCAGATCGTAGAGGGGGTGGGCGCTCCAGGCGTGGGAGTCGGAGCGGGTGTTGCCGGGAACTTCAGGCCATGTGCTGAAGTGGAGAGGGAGAAGTTTGCGCCACGGGTCGATGGAGTGAAGGTATTCGTCCGCCAAGCCGGCATGGTCCAAGGCGCGGGCAAGATAGAAGCGGAAGTAATAGGAAGCACTGAGGACGCCGTTAGGGGCCGTGCCGGGGTCGATGACCAGCATCTGGCGCAGGACATCCTGCTGGCGGTCTTTGGGGACCACGTCGTAAAGGACGGCGAGAATGTTGGTCTGCTGGCTGAAGTTTTTCTGGTCCGGATTGTCGGCGACCAGGCTGCGCGAGACGGACCAGCACTTGTTAAAGACGCCAGACCGGACATGGGCTGCGCGGGCCCGGTAGCGCGTGGCCAGCAGCGGGTCGCCAAGGGCACTTTCAAGGTCGGCAACGTCCCCCAGGGCTCCCAGGTATTCGAGCGTAGTCGCGCACGACTCGCCTTTCGCATCGTAGGTGGGAATCTCGCCCGTTGAAACCCAGTCGACGAAGCTCCACCAGGGTAGTTGGTTGAGCAGACCGTCGGGCTGCTCGTGTGTGCCGAACCAGTCGAGGACGGTGCGGGTTCCGGCCAGCGAGGAGCGCACCGGCCCGGGGTCAGGGCGGTAGAGCCAGTAGTCGTGGACCATTCCAATCCAAAGCAGGGAGAAGGTGGGGATGGATTGCGGCAGCGAGCTGGGATAACGGCTGCGGGTGATGCCATCGGGGTTGCGGGACTGGTCAAATGCCGCGATGGCCTGGCGCGCGAGCCGGTCATCGCCAGCCACGGCGTAGGAGATGAGGGCCTGAATGCGGGTATCGCCCGCGTACTGGAGCTGCTCGTAATAGGGCGTGTCCATGTACGTTTCATGAGCGTCGAGGCGGGCGGTGCGCCAACTGATGTCGCGAATTTTGTCGAGCTCCGGGTCAGGGGAGTTGAAGGAGGCGCGTTCCTGGAACGGATACGCGGTGAAGTTGGCGGTAAGAGACTCCAACTGAAGCGGCTCGGCGGCGGTTTGGATGTCGAGGTCCAAATACCGCCAGGTGCGCCACCACAGCGGCTCAAAGCTGCGATGCGCGCCGCCATCGGGGAGGAAGCTGTCGGTCATTCCAAGGGCCAGGCGGTCATCCACAGCGTCGCGGTCGCCTTTGTGCTGGTCCTTGTCATAGAGGGCTTCGGCATAAGTGATGTGGATTTGTGCGCCCTTGCCGCCGGAAACAGTAAGCAGCGGATAGGCGGTGGTGAGGGTCTTGCGGTCGAGCAAAAGATGAACGTGACTCGCTGCAGGGACGTTGACCGAAGTCGCAGGGAAAGCGCGCAGGGCGGGCAAGTCCGCACGAACGACCGCGCCTGGGCTGGTGGCTGCGAATTCCATAGGAGGAAGCTCATCCGGGACCAGACCCCATGGATTGTCGCCCGTGGTGTCGGCGGAGTGGGCCTTGTTCACACCCACATAAATGCTCTCGCGGAGGGGCGAGGCGGCCGGGACCCAGGATGGGCCTGTGGTGTTGGGGTCATTCCAGGTCCAGTCGTAGTGCGCAGCGTCGATTTCTTCGCCGGGACCAGAGGCCATGTACTCCCAAAAACCGTTGACGACGCGTGGAATCGGCCGTTGACCGGGTTCGATTTCGACGAGCCAGCCCTCAGGAGTGCTGATGGAGGTGTCTCCGGTGGCCTCGCTTTCGAGCAGGAAGGCGGTGCGATCCGTCATCTGGGCGATGGGTGCGTAAACACCGAAGTTCCACACGGTTGCGGTGATCAGGTTCTGGCCGGGCTGGAGCAACGGGGCGATGTCAAAACGCTCGTAGCGCCAATGGGTCAAATCGCCGCGGGCCGGGCCGTCGCCCACCCGATGGCCGTTGACGAAGAGTTGAAAGCGGTTATCGGCGCTAACGCGGACCGGATAGCTGGCGGGAACGGAGGCGAGGGTAAGGGTGCGGCGGAAGTGGAGCACCACCGGCTCGCGCAGCGGGGCGGTGGGATGGGTGACCCAGGAAGCTCGCCACTCGTGGTGGAGCGGGTCGGGCTGCATTGGAGTCGGGGCTGGGCCCGAAGAGCCGGTTTGTGCAGAAAAGGCGAGGCTGGACAGGGCAATGGCGACCAAAACAGGGGCGGACAACATCAAAACTGGGCGCATGGAATCGGGCCTTCCGGATTTCAGTTCCTTAGCTTAAATGAAAACAAAAACCAATGGAGGAATCATTTCACTTTTTTGTTGTTTACAGGGAATTTGGGAGGCGGTGGGGAGACGAGCTGCCACAGGCTCCCGATCGCGCCACGGTCCGGAAAGCTGAAATAGGGGTGGAGGCTCATCAAAAGATGGGTCCAATTCACTTTCTCGCGCGATTTTTGCCCTCGTATGCGCTTGATTTTGCAGCGTTGTAACCTTCTATTCATCTTTGCCGGTTAGCCTTTATTAGGTGAACGTCAACGTGCCTGAGATTCGCATCTCCCAAGCTCAACATCAGCCTGAACCTGGTGCTCCAGACGGAAAAGGCCCGGCGGGTGCGGGTGCATCCGAGGCCTCGGTGGTGCGCAGATTTCTTCTATCGCGCGGCAACTCGGCGATTGCCGACCGCGGATTCCGATGGTTGATGTTGCTGTGCGCATTGAGCATCTTCGCGATTGTGGTGCTGATTGTGACGGAGCTTGTGATGGGCTCGCAACTGTCCTGGAGCAAGTTCGGCTTCGACTTTTTCTTCCAGGCGTTCATCGATCCCTACACCAAGCTGCCGATGTACTGGGATCCGGTCAACGGCCATTTCAGCTCTCTGCCGTTTGTGTATGGCACGCTGGTTTCATCGTTTCTAGCGTTGTTGCTGGCGGTTCCGCTGGCAATCGGCGTAGCGGTTTTTCTCACGGAAATGTGCCCACAAGCGCTGCGCGGTCCTTTGGCCTTCATGACGGAACTGCTGGCTGCAATTCCGAGCGTGATTTATGGATTGTGGGCGGTGTTCGTGCTTGTGCCTCTGCTTCGGGAGCATGTGAATCCGTTGCTGATTCGTGCGCTGGGCTGGACGGGCCTCTTCAATGACGACAACCCGACCGGATTGGGCTTTGTGGCAGCAGGCATCATTCTAGCCATCATGATTCTGCCGATCATCTCCTCGCTCACGCGGGAAGTCATGTCCGCTGTGCCGGGTTCACAGCGTGAAGCAGTGTTGGCGCTAGGCGCCACGCGGTGGGAGATGATCCGCATGGGCGTGCTGCGCAATGCACGGATCGGCATTGTGGGCGCGATCATTCTGGGACTGGGCCGTGCGCTGGGCGAAACCATGGCGGTGACCATGGTGATTGGGAACACGCCGCAGATTCAACGCTCTCTGCTCTCGAGTGGAAGTTCGATGGCGTCGGTGATTGCCAATGAGTTTGCCGAAGCGTCAGGGGATCTGCATCGGAGCGCGCTGATCGAGATCGGGTTGGCGTTGTTTATTGTGACGATCATCGTCAACGCGCTGGCCCGGGTGTTGGTGTGGGCGGTTACGCGCGGAGCTCCGACGCAGGTGAATTGACGCGAGAAAATCGGGGGAGATGCAGGTGAAGGCGCGGGAACACAAAATTCGATCCCAGGTGCGGGCCGTGACGGATGGCGCGGCCACGACGCTGTCGGTGCTGGCGACGGTTTTGGTGGTGGCGCCTCTGGTGGCCATCTTCATCTATCTCATCTACAAAGGCGCGAGTTCTCTGAGCTTTGCGTTTTTTACCGAGATTCCCAAGCCAGAAGGCGAATCCGGAGGCGGGATGGCCAACGCAATCGTTGGCTCGGCCGTTCTGCTGGGGCTGGCCAGCCTTATCGGCGTTCCGGTGGGAATCGCCGGCGGCATCTTTCTGGCGGAGTTCGGGCGTGGAACCAAGTTAGCCAACGCAGTTCGCTTTACCGCCGATGTGCTGAATGGTGTTCCCTCGATCGTGGTAGGCATCGCTGCTTACTCGTTGATTGTGTATCGTCAAGGGCACTTCTCGGCCTTCTCGGGTGGCGTGGCACTGGGAATTATGATGATTCCCACTGTGACGCGAACAACCGAGGAGATGCTGCTGATGGTTCCGCACGCGGTGCGGGAGGCAGCTCTGGCCTTGGGAGTGCCGAACTGGCGATCGGTGCTTTCGATTACCGTGAAGACGGCCTCGCCGGGCATTATCACCGGCTGTATGCTGGCATTTGCGCGAGTGGCGGGCGAAACGGCGCCGCTGATCTTTACGGCCCTGGGCAACTCCAACTGGAGCGCGAATCTCAACGAGCCCATCGCCGCACTTCCGCTGCAGATTTACGTTTACGCAATTTCTCCTTACGACGAACAGCACCGGCTGGCGTGGGCGGGGGCACTGGTGTTGATTGTGCTGATCGTGCTCGCGGTTTCACTGGTGCGGTACGTAACCAGCCGCGGCGTTTTGAAAGGGGCAAGCTAAGTGGGCGTCGGCATCGAGGTCATTAACCTGAATGCGTGGTACGGAACGAATCACACGCTGCAGGACATCAATCTGAACATCCCTGCCAACCATGCGACGGCGCTGATTGGTCCCTCGGGCTGCGGCAAGAGTACCTTTGTGCGTTGTTTGAACCGCATGCATGAGACCAATCCCATTGCGAGGGTGACGGGCACGGTGCGCATCGGCGACCTGGATATTTACAGGGACGCCAAGCCGGTGGAGATTCGCCGGCGCGTGGGGATGGTCTTTCAGCGGCCCAATCCCTTTCCAACCATGTCAATCTACGACAACGTGGCCGCGGGGCTGAAGCTGAACGGATACAGCAACCGGCGCGCGCTGGACGAGATCGTGGAGAAGTCGCTGAAAAACTCGGCGCTATGGGACGAGGTGAAGGACGAACTGAAGAAGAAGTCTGGCGCCAGCCTTTCTGGCGGACAGCAGCAGCGGCTGTGTATTGCGCGCGCGCTGGCCGTTGATCCTGAGGTGCTGCTGATGGACGAACCGGCCTCGGCGCTGGACCCGGTTTCCACATCGAAGATCGAAGACCTGATCTTCCAGCTGAAGTCGCAGTACACTATTGTGATTGTGACCCACAACATGCAGCAGGCAGCCCGCGTGGCGGAGAAGACAGGCTTTTTCTTGAACGGCAGGATGGTAGAGTTCGACTCGACCCACAAGATCTTCACCAATCCCAGTGACAAGCGCACTGAGGATTACATTACAGGCAGGTTCGGATGACGCGCATACGCTTTCAGCAAAGCCTGGACGACTTGAAAGAGAACCTGCTGGTGATGGCGGGCTTGGCCGAACAGGCCATCCAGCGCGCGATTGAGGCCTATCGGGTGCGCGATTTGTCAATCTGCGACCTGGTAAGCCGCAGCGAGGTCGCCATCAACCGGTTGGAACGGGACATCGACCAGGCGGCGTTGGATCTGCTGGCCATGGAGCAGCCGATGGCCATCGATCTGCGCTTTATCCTCAGCGTAATCAAGATCAATGCTGATCTGGAGCGGGTGGGCGACGCGGCCAAGAGCATCAGCGACCGGGTGCGCACCATGGAGCAGATGGCTGCAGTAGACCTGCCGGTGGATATTCCTAGAATGGCCGTTCTAGCCTCGGAAATGGTGCGCAAGTGCCTGCAGGCGTTCATCGAAGGCGACGCCGAGATGGCGCGCAGCGTACTTAGCATGGATGACGCCGTGGATGCGATGAATCGCGCAGCCTACAAGGCACTGACGAAGGTGATGGAAGAGCAGAGCCACATTGCTCCGCAGGCCCTGAATGCGCTGATGATCAGCCGCAGCCTGGAACGTGTGGCCGACCATGCCACCAACATTGCCGAGGACGTGATCTTCTGGGTGCAGGGGGCGGATATACGGCACCGCAAGAGCGCCAAAGGTGACAGGGACGCGCAGGCTGGACGGTAAAGGCTACTGCTTCGCAGGCTCTAGAATTCGAGGTTTCAAAGTCGAGACCCCGGAAAACCAAAGCTAAATCTCCCAGCAATCCAGCAGTAACATGCGCGGATAATAGAGACCCGCGCGGAGGGTTGTATCTTTGCCGTGCAGGTTGCGCAATACTTCGGCATATGTTTCGAGTTGCGGCGCGAAGATCGGGCGGAGTTGGAGCAAGGCCGTGGCCGGATCGAGATTGTCGGCGTGGGTTGTCTTGTAGTCGATGATCCACCAGCACTCTTCACCCTCGGAGCCGGGCGCGGGACCGGCTTGAAAAACGCGGTCAACGCGCACCGTGTGCAGATTGCCCGCGACTACACCGGCCCAGCGGACCTCGCTATCTGCTGCGGCGTGCGGTGAAAGAATCCATTGGGCGATGGGATCGTGGGAAGCGCTGAACGCAAGCTGGAACGCCTGTGCGGCGATCTGCGCGGCCTGAGCCTGCTCCACACCCGAGGCTCGAATCTGGGCGGCGATGCGTGGTTCCAACCGCTGAAGAGCCGTGCGGGCTGCATCCCAGGCGGTAGTTTTCCGAAGCCTTGCAAGCTCTTCGAGGAGCATGTGGACGGCGGTGCCGAGCGCGCGGGAGATCTGGCCGCCTTCATGGCGCGCGTAGAGGCTGAATGCGCCCATTCCCACAACGGATGACCCTGCAAGTGCGGGAGCGAGGTCTTCGGCTTGCGGGGACCGGTAACCGGACGGCAGACGGCGCAGCAGCGTTGGTTTGGCCGGCGACGGCATGATCAGCAGGTTGCTCTCTCCTGAGGCGGCGATGGATTCGATTGCCGTTTCCGCAGGAGTGACGGTGGCCTTCCAGTCTTCAAAGCGGGAGCGTACCTCCTCTTCAAACGCTGGCCAGGCAGTGGCCAGCAGGTTGGCTGTGGGGGCGGGAAGGCTAAGAGCGCTGTCACTTTCCACCTTGCAGGCCGGACGGGCAAAAAGGTGCAGCTCTTCGCGGGCGCGAGTAGAGGCGACGTAGAGAATGCGGCGTTCCTCCTGCGATTCGCGGCGGGCGTAGACGCGATCGACCCAGGCCTTTGCTTTTCCTCGATCGGCGCCCTTGGGCTGGAGCGGGGCGATGAGGAATTCGGTGATTTCTCCGTAGTTGTCCGGCGGGGTGAGTCCGGATTCGATTTCGGGATTCAGACCGCGCTCCAGCCATGAGAGCAGCTTGCGGCTGCCGCGACCGCAAGGGGCCTGCAGGTCGGGAACAATGACCACCTCGAACTCCAGGCCCTTGGATTTGTGGATGGTCATCAATTGCACGCCGCAGGCGCTGTCGGCGGCGGGGTCGGGCAAGGCGGTGAGCTTGTCGAGGGTTGCGCTTAACGCCGGGCCGAGCAGATTCTGCTCACCGGCAGGAAAACGGTCCAGGCAACTCCACAAGAGGTCGAGGTTGGCGCGGGCAGTTGCGTCCACGCAGGCAGCGCCGCCCAGGCGAAGCCAGACTTCTTCGAGCCAGGTTCCGAGCGAGGCGGTTGGCCGGTTGGCGCGGAGCTCAGGCACGGAGCCGAGCGTTTCCAGCACGCGCACGGCGGCACGGCGGCCGGCCTGACTGATCTCCAGGCCTGGCAGGGGCAGGCGTTCGGCGAGCAAATCGGGCACAGGACGAGCGAGAAGATCGGCATCGTCGGCGCTGGTGAGGCAGTGGAGGTCGTCGAGGGCAAGGCCGCACCATGGAGCGCGCAGAACGCCCAGCCAGGCTACGCGGTCCTGAGGATTGAGGAGGGCGCGAGCCAGCGCCAGGGCATCGAGCACCTCTGGGCGAGCAGAGAGTTTTTCGAGATCGAGGGCGCGGAAGGGAATTTTCGCTTCGCGGAGTGCCTCGGCGACGGGGGCGAGCGCATTGCGGGTGCGGCCGAGAACGGCGATGCGGTACTTTTCGCCGCTTGCTCGGGCTTGTTCGATGCGGCCCATGTGGCTCTGGATGAGGGCGACGATCTCCTGGGCTTGCGCGGCTCGAGCGGCTTCCGTCTCGCGCACCGCGCCAGGATCTACTGCCTTGCTCTGCCTGTTCTGAGGCACGAACTTGAGATGGAGCGTGAAGCGAGGATCGGAGACGGCGTCGCTTGCGCGGGCTGGCTCGGCGGATGAAAAGGTGACGCCGCTACCATCGTTGGTCGCGAAGATTTTCTCAAAGACCTCATTGAGCCGGTGGACCAACGATGGGGCAGTGCGGAAATTGGCGGTGAGTGGGATGAAATCGAAGAGAAGCGGCTCGGCGTAGGGAATTTCAAGACCGATTGTCTTTACGCGAGGAAAGAGTTCGGCGTCGGCGTCGCGAAAGAAATAGATGGACTGCATGGGGTCGCCGACGGCAAAGCAGGTGCGGCCAGTGCGTTCGGGCCAGGCGGCAATGAGGCTGGCAAGCAATTGGTGCTGTCTGCGGCTTGTGTCCTGGAACTCATCGACCAGCAGGTGGTGAATACCGTCAGCTATGTCCAGAGCGGCGTCAGTGGGCATCCCATCCGGGCCCCTCAACACGCGCTGGGCGATCTGCGCCACCTCGATGAAGTCCACTGTTCCGGCTTCGGCAAAGACGACCTGTAATTCCGCGGCGGCGTGGCGGAGCAGGGTAAAACAGGCACGGACGATGCGCCAATCGTCGTCAGTGTAGCGGGCTGGCGGCAGGTCGGAAACGACAGCGAGGGCGGATTCGAGGCTGGGAACTGCTTTGAGGCGGGCAATCAGATCAAGCAGTTGCGTCTTCTCGCGTTTTCGGTCGGCAGGGAAACCGAGGCGGACATTCACTTGCCTGCGAAACGCGCCTTCGCCGGTAAGCAACAACTGGACCAGGCTGAGATAGGCTTGGCGAGCTTCTTCGAGCACGTCACTGGAGGAGAAAGGGCCGGTGGGAAAATCGGCGAGCTCGGCCAATTCGCTGTGGAGCTTGCCGCCGGTTTGTTCGCAGGCGAAGCGCGCGAGTTGCAGGGCTTCCTCACTGGAACCTGGGACTTGGCTGAAGAGTTGGTCGAGGGTAGTGAGGGCTTCGCGGACGGCGTTGGCGAAGGGACGCTCCAGGCGCTCGCGCAAGGCTTCCCAGTCAGGGTCGCGGCTGAGGACGAAGTCGTGCATCCAACGATCGCGCTGCCCGAGCATCTGGACGAGAAGGTCTTCCATCTCCTGCCAGTTGTTATCGCGCCACAGGAGCAACGCTTCGATGGCTGCACTGAGTTCAGCATTGGGTTCATCGATTCGCAGCATGGCCTGGCGGGCTGCTTGGTGATAGAGCTCATCGGGCTGCTCAGCGATATTGAGTCCGCCGCCCACGCCGGAGAGCAACGGCTGCTGCAGGGCCAGTTCCCGGCAGAACGAGTCGATGGTGGAGATGCGGAGCTGCGCAGAGAGGTCGAAAAGATTCCAGCCGAGCGCCTGCGAGCGCTCCAACACGCGGCGAGCCAGGGTGTCCATTGCGAAGGCGCTGGTTGCGGCCAGAGGGGCTTGAGTCGCGGCGGCTTTTTCCAGTTCGGCCAGGATGCGGTGACGCATCTCGGCGGCGGCGGCGTTGGTGAAGGTGATGGCGACGACCTGGCGCGGCTCATCGACCTTAGCCAGCAGGCGCAGAAAGCGACGGGTAAGCAGATCGGTCTTACCGGAGCCGGCCGGAGCCTGGACGAGGATGGAGCGGGCTGGATCAAGGGCTTGCTGGCGCTGAAGCTGATCGGGAGGCAGGGGCTTGGCTTGGACACTATTCATAGCCCGCCTCCTCACGTTCGGAATCTGGCTCAGATTCCGAGCGCGCTGGATTCTCCTGGACGCGGCAAAGGGTTTGCAGGCCGCAGCGCTCGCAGGTCCTGGGGTAGTCGCGCGGGTCGACTTCGGCGTGGCCAGCGAGGAAGTCCAGGGCGAGTTGCTCGATGTACGTGCGCCAGTCAAGGAGTTGTTCGAGGGAGAGAGAGTATTTCAAGAGGCTGCTGTTGGCAGGGAGATTGGCCATGAGGGTGGCCTTGCAGTTGAAAACCTTTCCGGCAAAGGCCTGGTCGCCCGGACGCACCTTGGCGAAGACCAGGCCTCCTAGCTCCTCTTCTTCCCGGTCGAGAGCAAAGGCGGCGTAGAGCGGGAGTTGCACATCGTCGGGGCGAGGCAGGTCCCAGGATTTGGGAGAGACGTCGCCGGTTTTGTAGTCGATGACCAGCAGGGAATTGTCATTGAGCCGGTCGATGCGGTCGAGGCGCAGGTTGAAGCTGAGTCCGGTAACGTTGATGGTGCGTGCGGCCTCGGTTTCGGTGACTTCGAAGGCGATGCGCGCGGCTTCATAGTCCAGCCATTCGGTAACCAGGCCGATGAGGCGACTTTCCTCGAGTTCCAGATAGCGCCGCGGCATTCTTTCGCGGAGACTGGGGCGGATTTCCCTTGCAAGAGCGCGGCGAACATGGGCGGCCACAAAGGCCCCTCGGGCAGTCAGCCCATGGAGCTGACTCTGAGTTCGAATGCCGTCCGGCGGGCCGGCCCAGACGGCGTGGAGGACGGCGTGAAGCAGTTTGCCCCGTTGGGAGGGGGTCAGGCCAGCTTCAGCCGGTTCCCATGATTGCGCCGCGAGGCGAGCAGTAGCAAAGGCCTTGAAGGGACATTGCGACTGGGCAGTGAGGACGCTTGCTCCTCCGGCTACTTTGCCTGGCTGGAGAGCAACGCGGCTTGCATCTTCAAAGGGAACCGTGAGCGGCGACGGACTGTCCGAAGCGGTCAGCTCTGGCGCCAGAGGCTGTGGAAGGCCGACGAGCTGAGCGATAAGACGCGACGGGCGAGTCTCGGCGCCTTCCTGTTGCCGGGCATAGCTGAAGTGAACAACCGGGGCCGAAGCCAGCAGACGGGTGGTCATGGCGTGGGTCAGGTCCCAGTCGAGCTGAGGGGTGGCGTGGGGCATGCCAGACTGGCGCTGCACCTCGGGCGGAAGCAGCGGATGATTCACGCCATTGGCGGGCCATGCGTCCTCGTTTGCGCCGAGGAACCAGACGGCATCAGCCGAGAGGCCGGCGGACTCGGCTGGGCCGGCAATCTGTATGGGTGCGCCGCGGGACTCGGGAGCAAAAAGGGTTTCGTCCTGGATGCGAGCCAATTCAGAGAGAAAGTCCTGCCATTGGATACGACGGCCATCGAAGCCGAGCGAGCCGCAGATCTCAACAGCCTGGCGCCAGCGGTGGAGGGCCTGAAATTCAGCACTTGACAGCGGGCAGAAACTGGCAAAGTGCATGAAATCAAGCAACTGCGGGACAAGCTCTGCCCAATCCAAGGGACGTTGCGGACGGCGTGCTAGGTCTGCCAGGCGGCTTTGGGTTTCAGTTACGCGGTTGACCCACGGTGTTGGCAAAGGGCTGGAGGCCGGCTGTTCCTGGCGGAAGACGCCAGGGAGCGCACCGATGAACGCCCTGAGGGTCCATTGGGGCTGTTCCTGACTGTGTCTGCGAAGTTTGCGCATGGCCGACTGTAGCGCGGAAGACTCCTGTGGACTGGCGGCGTGTCCGGTGGAAAGAAGCCAGTCAAGTTCGTGCTCGGCAAGCGGGCCTGTGAGCCAGCGGAGCAGCAAGTGAGCGGCTTTTGGCAGCGTAACCAGGCTGAGCGGTATTCCGAGGGAGAACTCGAAGAGCGGGGAGCCGCCGGGGCCGGTGTAGCGGGAACTGATGTGTTTTGAAAGGGCCCGCTCTATTTGTCCGCGACGCGCAGTTGCGTCCTGGGTGACAACGAGGAGATGAGTGCGCGGCTGGGCTGCGAGTTGGCGGCCGCACCATCTGGCGCAGGCGTCGAGTTCGGCCTGGATATCAGGGGCTTCGTGGAAGAGAAGTTGAGTGGCCGGTTCGCCGGTATCGGCTTGACGCCACTCGCCCCATGCATCGAAGAGTGTGCGCTGGATAGGCAGTATGCGGTCAAAGCCGGCGAGCAGAAGGGGTGGGCGTTGAGACTGGCCAGTGCCGTGCGACGGGTTCTCAAGGAGCGCGATCAACTCGAGGGGCAGGCGGGTGGGACTAAGCAGGTTGCCTACGCGGCAGGTTTCGTCAAAGGCGGTAAGCCAGTTGCTGAAAGCCGCCGCATCCTGTTGCCAGTCGTTTCGCCTGGTGCTCTTCAGAAACTGGGGTGCGTAGGCGGCCAGCAGTTCGTGGGCTTCCATGGCCAGGTTGGCCAGGCGGTAGCGTGGGGCTTCGAGCAAAGCGGCCATGTGCTGGCCAGTCGCGGCGATGGCTGCCCAGAGTGATCGCTCCTGGGCGGGGTTCAGCAGCAGGCGGCCGTCCGCATGATCCAGGGCGCGCTCTTCCCAGGCGGTGCGGACAAAGCTTGTCCAGTCCCGAATATCGGGCACAGTCCATGCGGTTAGGCCTTCGTCCTGACGGGCACGATGGAAAGCAACGGCGATGGCGCGTGCGGCACGGTCACTGGCCGTGACAACAATACCGCCGTCGCGCAGCCACGCATCGATTTCATCAGCAGTTCGAGAACCCATTCCAGAGTTATACGCCGCAACCTCGGGGAAGCGCCATTTGCCGGAAGTTACCCCAAGTAAGCGGCGTTGGCCGCAACTGTACGAGACCTGTTCCAAACCAGGGTATGTGGAGCAATCATCCTTTCCAGAATGCAGTCCATCGCGACGTTGTGCTATCGACAAGCACCAGGTCACCCTCGGTGTGGGATTGGGCGCCCTCTACCTGCGTGAAATGAAAGCGACTGCCCAGTTTGGCCGGCAGGGAAATCTTCTCTGGCGCAGGGCCAGATTGCCGCTCAAAGGCCATACGCCAGCCTTGTCCGCGATCGAGGGCTTCGAGCCTCAAGTTAAGACGCCCGAAGCGCGTGGGCGTTCCGCTCAAGACGTACTCCTTCTCAGACGCGAGTTCACCATTGGTGACGCCTGCCAGCAAGCGCAAGTGTGTTCCATCCTCGAGCGCGAGCATGTGGCGAACGTAACGAATGCACTCAGCGCTGGCCCAGTTATGAGGCATATCTCCGACATAGGAACTTACAAGCGCATTTTGCAGCGGCTGCTCTTCGCGCCAGCAGTATTGGGGGCTGGCGTGATTCAAGAATCCGATGAAGGTATCGTGCGCGGCCTGTTTCATGCCCAGCCACAAGTAGACCTCGGCAACAAAGGCGGCATTATAATTCCAGACAGATTCGCGACGAGCCCACCCAGTCTCGGCCGGGATATCTTCCTTGGTTACAGCTTGCATCAATTGCACATGACCGCGCACGATGGGATGCTGTGGATCGAACACGCGGCCGGGGAAGATGGCATGCGAAAGCGCCCATTGCGCGGATTGAGGACGGGGCCTGTCCCATGGATCGGGTGACTCCCATTGAGAGTCGTTCTTCAATAACATGGGAAGGTACTCGAATCCGCTTTCGTAACGGCGCATCTCGCGCTGCGCAGCTCTAAGGAATGCGGCTTCCAACTGGTTTGAGAGCTCACGGGCGTCTTTCAGACTGTCCATCTTCTGCCGCTCGGCCGCCTCCGCAACGGCTTTGAGACCGGCCAGCGCCCAAACTGTATTGGTGAGCTCATCACAGGGTCCGGCGATACCTCCATCGGCGAATCCCTTGGGCAGCAGACCATAGCGTCCAAGGGCGCTGTCCTGTTTCGTTGCCGTTGCCTGCAATGAGCGCAAAAAGCTGATGGCATGCGCCACCTGGGGTTCCAGTTCACGCAGAATTGTCCAATCCTGGCTCAGTTCACACTGCCGCACCAGCGTAAACAAGGCGATGGCTGTATCTTTCCAGTGCTCCGCGCCTCCGCCGGCAACCACCTGTCCGCTACTCTGTTGCTTCGACCACGTAGTTCGCAGTCCTTCTTCCGCATCCTTGTCGTAGCCGAGATAGCGCGCGGCTTCCAGAATGAAGTTACCGTCAACGACCCACAGGCCCCGGTAAACTGTGGGCCCCACTTGAAAGGTCAGCTTGCCATCACGCACTTCGCGCGCCTGCAGAATGTTACGCGCACACGCCTCGACGAATTGGCCTTGCCGGCCGGGCACCGTCCAGGCGACAGGCTGGCGAAATGCGGACCACGACTTCCAAAAGGAACGGCAACTTTCGAGACAACGCTCCGGATTGGCCAACCCGGCTACAACCTGGGCCATGTCCTGTTTGGCCTGAGGGAATCGGAAGAAGGCGCGGTAGGGTTTCCTCTTCGAGGCTTGTCCGTGGCGGAGCCTTAGCTGCAGCGACCGGTCGCTTCCGCCGTTGGAGTCAAAAGATCCAGCGTGCCCGGCGGCTTCCGATGGACCCTCAGGCACTTTTCCGACCATGAGCACCTCGTGCGAGTCGCGGCGCAACACGGTCAAGACCCCGTCTTTCTCTTCGAGGTCGAATTTATGCGCGGTATCGAAGTCCACGAGCGGCTCGATGTTCACCGTGGCGTTGGAGTTCGGGGTAACATCGACGATCACATTGTCGACCCTGCCTTCGCCATTGCCATTGGTAGCAAACGCAGTAAGCACTATGGAAACGCCTGGATACTCGAGCGCTGTGCGAACGATCGGGACAGCGGGGCTTTCGAGTTGCTGACTGAGCACTTTTGACGGCTGCATACCTGAGAGCGCAAACCCAACCCTCAGCGGAAAGATAAATGCCGAAACACCGCTCTCGTATCCATAGAGCAAGTGCCCCGTCTGGCTGACTAGGCTCTTGTGTGGATCGTCGGGGAAGCAGAATGCAGTTTGCCGCAGTACCGGAGCATATCGAAAATCAATAATGGAAGCGTCGTTGCCAGATTCGCCCTTCGGTTTTGCCTGTGCCGCAGATGCGGACGGCGCGGCTGTTTTTTGGGTTTCTGCTCCAGGGAGGGCTGAGGCAGCCAGAGTCGTGCCGGTGGCTAGAACGCCACCGAGAAAGTCGCGCCGATTGAGGGGTTGCATGGGGAATTTATATTCTCTCGATGTTGGCCATGTCAATAGATACATCTACTGTAACCAGTGATTCTTCCTATCTTATAAGCATTTGTTCTGGGCAATTGGGTATGCTATGTATAACTCAAACAGAGTTATTAAGCCGTCAAAGCAGAATAGCAGTATAACTGGAAGCGGTTGGATACATGCTATCTAGCCGGGAAGAGAATATCCCAAAGGACTAAAGCATTCGAGCCTGTGGTCTGTCAGGGTATGGCTATAGCCGCGGCTTGCAAAGCTCGATTTGTGCGGCCAGTTCCAGACTTAAAGGGGGCTCTGTATGGAAACGACTAACTCACCACCCCGATTCGAGTTGTGCTGCGAACGGCCTTCAACGGCAACCAACCGGAATGGGTCCGTTCGAAGGCCGCGGTCGTTTGCATCGTCTGAGGTTTTCGACCACGCCTCCAGCATTTCTCCCAGGTGCGTTGGTCGGGGGCCAGTTGTACACTAAGCTGTGATTCGCCGATTGCTTGCTTGCTCATTGCTCGCTTTTGTCGCGGTGGCTGGGTGCCATTCCGGTCAGAAGCCCACCACGCAGACCTCCGCCAGCGCGGGCTTCAAGGTGTACAAGTTGCGTGGCAAAGTAGTTTCCACCGATTCAGCCAAGGGTGAGGTGACGCTGGATCATGAAGCTATTCCCGGCTTTATGGAGGCGATGACCATGCCCTACAAGCTAAAGGACGCAAACATTCTGGGCGAACCGCATCCGGGCGACGTGATTACGGCCGACGTGCTGGTTTCGCAGGACCCGAATGCGGATGTGCTGCTGGATCATATTGTCGTGGTCGCACAGGCAAAGCCGGATTACCGGCCGGCAGTTTCCTACCATGTGCCGGCGCCCGGAGATGCGGTGCCGGACTTCAAGCTGCGCAACCAGGACGGGAGGCCTATTCATCTGGGGGAGTTCAAAGGCAAGGTGCTGCTGGTGACCTTTATTTATACGCGTTGCCCGCTGCCGAACTTTTGTCCGCGTGTCACGCGGAACTTTGCGTCGGTGGAAAAGCAGTTGGCAGGCAATCCGACGCTCTATGCCAAGACCCACCTGATCTGCGTCAGCTTCGACCCCGACAACGACACGCCGGAGCGACTCCAGGCTTACGGGGCGACCTATATAGGCAGCGACGCGAAAAAGGTTTTTGCGCACTGGGACTTTGCCGTGCCGTCAAAACCAGTGTTGCTCGATATGGCCAAGTACTTTGACCTGGGGTTGACCAGCGAGGCGGACGGAACGATTACACATACGCTCTCGACCACGCTGATTGGGACGGATGGGAAGGTGGTGCGTTTTTATCCCGGAAATGAGTGGACGGCTGAAGAGATGCTGGCCGACGTGAAGCAGTTGAGCGGAATCTCGGGCTGAGCGCGGTATGATTTTTTAGGAAGATAGTTCGATCTTAGAACTTCTTTAGCTTTAAACAGGATGTGAAGAGAAGGAGTGAACTGCAGATGAGTCACGGTTTGACGATCCGTAAGGATGCGGAGTTGGATTTCCTTTCACTGGGCGCGTTAGTTCACCGGCTCGATCCGGGGATCATTCCTTTCCGCAAGGCAACGGAGTGCAAGATTCACGTGAGCGGCGGCGAGTTCAATGTGGCTGCCAATCTTTCGGATTGTTTTGGAATGAAGACGGCGATCGTCTCAGCCATGGTTGACTATCCCGTCGGCGACCTGATCGCCGAGCGCGTGCGCGCCATGGGCGTGAAGCCGATCTACAAGCACTTCAAGCACGACGGCGCGACCGGTCCGAACATGGCGGCGGTTTACAGCGATCGGGGATTTGGCGTGCGTGCTCCGATGGTCTTTTACAACCGGTCAAACGAAGCTGCTGCGCAATTGAAGCCTGGGGATTTTGACTGGAAGGCGATTTTTGCCGGGGGCGTGCGCTGGGTGCATTGCGGCGGACTCTTTGCGGCGCTGTCGCCAACCACTGCGGCGCTTGCCGCGGAGATGATGAAGGCAGCCAAGGCCGCGGGCGCCGTGACTTCGTTCGATCTCAACTTCCGCGAGAAGCTGTGGAAGATTCAGGGCGGCAACGCCCGGGCCGTGGAGACCATCGGCAAGATTGTGGAGAACGTGGACGTGCTGTTGGGCAACGAAGAGGACCTGCAGAAGGGGCTCGGGATTCCCGGGCCGGAAGTTGCAGCCAAATCGAAGCTCGATCCCAGCGTGTTCTTCGGCATGATCGAACAGGTGGTGAAGAAGCATCCGCAGGCCAAGGTGGTGGCGACGACGCTGCGCGAAGTGCACTCGACGAACCGGCATAGCTGGAGCGCGGTTGCATGGATCAACGGCAAGACTTTCAGTGCGCCGACGGCCGAATTGGATGTGCTGGATCGCGTGGGAGGGGGAGACGGTTTTGCGGCCGGCTTCATTTACGGCCTGCTGACCGGTGAGGCGCCCGAGGAGGCTGTCAAGCTGGGCTGGGCGCACGGCGCGCTGCTGACCACGTTTCCCGGCGATACAACCATGGCCACGGTGGAGCAAGTGCGAGCCTTTGCCAAGGGCGGATCGGCGCGGATTCAACGCTAGAGGCATGCCGGTTCAAGCCGCTTGACATTGGATCTCCGCATCTTTGGTGTACCAAGCCGCATCCATGTGACTGGTACTCTGACAACGTACGGGGAGAGAAGTCGCGCATGGCGAAGGTGACACTGGTTTTTGCGGTTCTATTGATTGCATTGGGCCTGGTTGGCTATGTTGGCACAGGCAGCGCGCACCCGACGGCGCTTATTCCGGCGTGGATTGGCGTGGCGCTGGGCGTTTTTGGCTTTTTGGCCATCAGCCCCAACGAAGGCCGGCGCAAGCTGTTCATGCACCTCAACGTGACCATCGGCCTGCTGGGATTTCTGGGCGGCGCGGCTGAGGCGGTACGCGGCTATCTTCATGCACAGGCCGCTGGGATTGAGCCAGATATGATTGCGCTGGCCGCGAAGTCCACGATGGCCGGGCTGCTGCTTATTTACGTCATCCTGTGCGTGAGGTCGTTCATCGCCGCGCGGCGTTCGGGGAAGGTGTAGCGCTTGGGCACCATGCGGGGCGGTGGAATGGGCATGTCCATGCGTGCGGAGCGCTCGCCGCATGGGCGTGGCGCGCGAGGCGGGCAAACCGACTTGCCCAAGCGCAAGCCCAACCTGAAGAAGCTCTGGCCGCAAATCTGGGCGCTGGTGGCACCGCGCAAGGGCCTGCTGCTGGTGGGACTGGTCCTTATGGCCATCAACCGCGTGGCTGGACTGGTGTTGCCGATTACCAGCAAACCGCTGCTTGACACGGTGCTTTCTCCGCTGCACCCGCGGGCTGACCTTCTGCCCCGTATTATTGCGCTGGTGTTCTCGGCCATGGTGGTGCAGGCGATTACCTCTTTCTCACTAACACAGTTGCTCTCAAAAGCCGGTCAACGCTTGATCGCCGAAATGCGCCGCCAGGTGCAACGGCATGTTGGCTTGCTTTCGGTGGCCTATTATGACGAGAACCGGACCGGCACGCTGGTGGCGCGCATCATGACCGATGTGGAGGGCGTGCGTAATTTGGTGGGCACCGGTCTGGTGGAGTTTGTAGGCGGGTTGCTGACCGCGATCCTGGCGTTTCTTTATCTCCTGCATCTGAGCGTTACGGTCACGCTCACGGTTTTTGCCGTGATGGGTGTCTTTGTATTCATCCTGCAATATGGCTTCAAGATTATTCGCCCCATCTTCCGCGAGCGCAGCAAGATCAACGCCGAGGTGACAGGGCGGCTTACCGAGTCACTGGGTGGGGTGCGGGTCATCAAGGGATATCACGCCGAGGAGCGTGAGGCTGCGGTTTTCGGCGTTGGCGTGGAACGGTTGCTGGCTAACGTGATGAAGTCGCTGACCATGACCAGCACGCTCTCTGCCGCCTCAACCACAGTGCTGGGGCTGGTATCGGCGATTGTGATGTGGCTGGGAGGCCATCGCGTGCTGGGAAATACCTGGACGGTTGGCACCTATTTTCAATACAACATGTTTCTTGCGTTCATGATCGCGCCGGTCTTCCAGATTGTGAACATCGGGACGCAGTTGACGGAAGCCTTTGCAGGGCTGGACCGCACCAACGAGATCATGGCGGAACTGGAAGAAAACCAGAGCCCCGGACGCACGCAGAAGATGCCGCCCATCCGGGGCACTGTGCAGTTTGAGGATGTGGAATTTGCCTACGAGCCTGAAAAGCCTGTGTTGCACGGGATCAGCTTCCTGGCCGAACCGGGAACGGTGACCGCGCTGGTTGGGTCCTCGGGATCGGGCAAGTCCACGATCATCAGCCTGCTGTGCGCCTTTCACACGCCGGACAAGGGCCGCGTGCTGGTGGACGATGTGGACCTTGCGAAGGTGGACCTGAATACATTTCGCTCGCAGCTGGGAGTGGTGTTGCAGGACTCGTTTCTTTTTGACGGTACGATTCGCGAGAACATCCTGTTTTCGCGGCCCGATGCGACAGAAGAACAGTTCCTTTTTGCCTGCCGCACGGCCCGCGTGGACGAGTTCGCCGAACGCTATCCGGATGCCTACGACACGATCGTGGGCGAGCGCGGGGTGAAGCTCTCCGGCGGTCAACGGCAGCGGCTTTCGATTGCGCGTGCGCTGCTGGCTGAACCGCGCATCCTGATTCTCGACGAGGCGACAAGTTCGCTCGACTCGGAGTCTGAAGCGATGATCCAGGCGGGACTGAGCCAGTTGATGCAGGGACGCACAACCTTCGTGATCGCACACCGATTGTCCACCATCCGCCGAGCAGATCAGATTCTTGTGGTGGAGCAGGGGCGCATTGTGGAGCGGGGAAATCACGCGGAATTGTTCGCGATGGGCGGGCGCTACTACGACCTCTATACGCGTCAGCACGGGCTGGAGGAGAATCTGTTTCTGGCGCCGGGCGAGGGCGATGCGGTGGAGGCGTAACCAGGAACCGGCGAAAACACTGTCAGCCGGTGCGGAAGGTGATTTCCAACGCGATGCGTACCATGCCCCGTATTCCATTCTTCGTGATGGGTTGCAGACAATATTGTTCGGCCAACTTTACGGCATGATCGTCTAACACAAAGAGGGAAGTGCACGCATCGCCTCAAATGCCTTGAACTGGTTCCTGCTGATCATCCTTTGTTTCTCGCTAGGAAAGTTCGCAAAGACCGCATGCGCCGGCTTTGGCGGTTTGCCACTGGCGCCAATTCCCGAATGTTTCAGCAGGATGAGCTGGGACGATCAGACTGCGGTACGGGCATTTCACAGAAGGAAACGCTGTCTCACGGCTTGACATACCGTCCCACAACCTGCAAACTGTTAAAGAGTCATTTCGTGAGATAAAGGATCATAATGCGAGACGCAACCCCGCAAGGCACCTACAAAGTTCAAGCCCTGGACAGGGCATTTGCCGTACTGGACCTGCTTTCAGAGAGCGATACGCCGCTGGGATTGGCACAGGTAGCCTCGTCCCTGCAACTGCACAAGAGCACCGCGCACCGCTTTTTGATGGTGCTGGAGCGACACCGCATGGTAGAACGCACCGCCAGCGGAAAGTTTCGCCTGGGCTTGCGGTTGTTCGACTTCGGGAACCGCGCCATCGAACAATACGATCTGCGAGATCGCGCCCAGCCGCATTTGCGCCGGTTGGTTGCCGAAACCGAGGAGACTGCGCACCTGTGCATTCTGGAGCAGGCGCGGGTCATCTACATCGACAAGATCGAGCCGGCGCGCTCGGTGCGGATGATTACCCGCATCGGGGCCAGCAATCCGGTGCATTGCACCTCGGTGGGGAAGGCAATTTTGGCCTTTCTGCCCGAAGACCGGGCGGCGGATGTTGTGCGTCGCACGCGCTTTGAGCGTTTCACGCACCGCACCATTGCCACTCCGGAGGCATTGCGCACGGAGATGGAGAAGACCCGTCGCCGCGGCTACGCAGTGGACGACGAAGAACTGGAGGAGGGGCTGCGGTGCATCGCTGTGCCGCTTCTGGATGCGCATCGGCTGCCTGTGGCAGCGGTGAGCGTTTCCGGGCCGTCGTTCCGCGTGACTGCGCAGAAGCTGCCTTCGATTGCCAACCAACTGCTGCAATGCGTGCGAGGCATCTCAGTGGATATGGGGTACACACCGGCTGGGCGCGCAAATCGGACGGCCTGGTCCGCATAGTGTATGAGCGCGACGGGAGGGACCGGTGGCAGCATTCGCCCGTGAGTTTCTCCTGACAGATAGAGAACGGACGGCGTTGAGAGCAGCTGCCCAAGGCACCATCTTTCTGATACACTCGATCATGTTGGCCAAGCCAAATCGCCTGCTGCCTACCGGGCTGGGATGTGGCTGGGAGCATAAAGCCAGGTGACGAGCTGAGACCCCGGTTATGGGATTTGGCTCCGTTTACTGGCGATAGACTTGATAAGTCAAGGTGTAATGGGGGACGTAGCTCAGTTGGTTAGAGCGCTGCCCTGTCACGGCAGAGGTCGCGAGTTCGAGCCTCGTCGTCCCCGCCAGATTCCAAATGACTTAAGTCCAATCTGGCACAAAATGTGACAGTCTGAAAACAAATTTTTCAAAGTTTTCTCAAAAACCCCAAAATAAATCCCGTCCTCCGGGAGTGTCGTTTGCGCTCACTTCGGCAAGAACACACAGGCCGGAGAGTCTGGAGACCCTCCACCCCCTAGCGGCCATTCGGCGAAGCGCGGGGACACTCCGTCGAATCCCCTGGAACCAGATTGGAAAATCAGTCAAGACCGCATATCGTAGTCCCAGAAAGCCCCTCGCGCCTGCGCCCGCCTTGTCTGCCCCGAATGAGTTGGCAGTCCAAAGAAGCGTCGATCATGCGATGAGTTGGTCGCGCGATCTACCACTCGATCGCGAGCGGGTACCCGGTGTAGGATGTCCCGGAGCCAGAGCAGAAGCTCAGAGCTAGAGGGAAAGTCCGGCTGAGCAGCCGGCGAAAGGTAAGTCGATGTCCATAATGAATCGCCGCGAATTTATCACGACTTCTACCGCAGTAGGCGGCTCATTGATAGTGGCACAAACCGCTTCTGCCGATGCGGCTTGGTCTGTCCGCAAACTTATCGAGCCAGTACCTGCGCCGGGAATGGTCGGGCCGAAGCTTCCGGACCTGTCGCCTGCTCGCTGGATTTGGTATCCCTCCGCGCGCACACTGCCTAACACCTTCGTCCTCTTCCGGCGCCAACTGCAACTGCCCGCCAAGCCCCGTCGCGCCACGGGCTGGATTTGCGCCGACAGTCGGTACAGGTTCGAAGTCAACGGCCAGCGCACGCAATGGGGCCCGGCGCCTTGCGATCCTCGCTGGGCCGAGGCCGACCCGCTGGAACTGACCGGCTATCTGCAGGCAGGGGAAAATGCCCTGGGGGCCACGGTCCTGTTCTACGGCAGCGGTGATGGTACTTGTCCCTTGGGCAAGCCGGGCTTCCTTTTCTGGCTGGAAATCGAGTATGCCGACGGCCGGGTGGAGAAGGTTGTTTCTGACGCTGCCTGGCGGGTGCATCTGTGCCGGGCCTGGCCGCCGGGTCATCCCAAGCGCTGGTATCTGCGCGCACTGCAGGAGGAGTTCGATGCCCAGCTCTATCCGCACAACTGGTCACGCCCCAACTTCCAAATCGATTCACAATGGCTGCCGGCTATGCCGCTGAACGGCTCCCCTCAGAAGCCGGCTCTTTCTACCGACTACTCGGACTACATGTTGGATGTGGACAGTGGCCCGGCCGACACCCAGTTGCGTCCTCGCAGTATTCCGCTCATGCAGGAATCAATTGTGCCTGCTGCGAGGTTGGCTGAAACGTACTGGTTGGATTGGCACATCGCACCGCGGGACTACTTCGATTTTCGGGTTCCGCAAGCTTTTCACGCCGAACATCTGGATTTTACTGTCAACACTGCTCCAGGCGAATGGCGTGTAGAAATGGACGGCACCCGCGCCGCCGCGTTGACCTTCGAACTTGTCGACCAAGTGATCGGCTGGCCAGGCTTTACGATTGAGGCGCCCGCGGGCACGACGATTGAAATGCTGGTCCATGAGGCCCATGCTCTGGATGGGCCGCCGCTCTTGAACACACATTTCGATTCGTGGACCCGGTTCGTCTGCCAAGAGGGCAGGAATGAATTCGAGAGCTTCGATTTCGAAAGCTTACGCTGGCTTCAACTGCACATTCATCCTACAAAAGGCACGGTGCTTATCCGTGATGTACGCGTGCGGCGCCGCGTCTTTCCCTGGCTCAATAAGCCAGTTCTTCGCACCAACGAGCAGGATCTCCAGCGCCTTTTTGACGCCTCCATCAACACCCTTAACAACTGCGCCCAGGAGACGCTTGTGGACGGCATGGCCCGCGAGCGCCAGCAATACAGTGGTGACGGCGGACATCAAATGCACGCCGTGCATCTGGCCGTTGGGGAGCGTCGCCTGGTGGCACGCTACCTGACAACCTGGAGCCAGGGTTTGACCAAGGACGGCTATTTCCTGGATTGCTGGCCTGCGTATGACCGGCTGGCACGGCTGTCCGAGAGGGAGTTGGATCTTACGCGATGGGGGCCGCTTCTCGACCATGGCGTAGGGTTCATCTTCGATTGCCGGCATCATTACTTCTACACGGGTGAGCTGGAGGCGCTGCGGGAGCCGTATCCGCGCTTGCTCCGTTTTGCAAGGTATCTTCAGGGCCTTATCGGCGCCGACGGCTTGTTGCCGGTAGAAAACCTGGGGCTTCCGACTGTCTGGATCGACCACAACGCGTATCTGCAACAGCGCCATAAACAATGTGCCTTTAACCTCTATTCCGCCGCTGCGATGGAACATGCGTTGGCACCCATCTGCCGCGCCTTTGGAGATGCCAGCCAGGCCGAGGCCGCCGCGCGGTTTGGCAGAGGATTGGCCATGGCAACGGTACGCCGCTTCTGGAGCGCGGACCGAGGACTTTTTGTCAACAACCTCCCGTGGCTTGCCCAGGAAAAAGCGCCGCGCACCTGCGACCGCTCGTTGGCAACAGCCATCCTCTTCGACCAGTGCCCAGACGGCCGGAGCGCCGCGGCATTGCAATCTCTGGTGGAGTGTCCACTGGAAATGGGCTTTTCCTATCCCGCCAACGCCTGCTGGCGCCTGTGGGCGCTGGCCAAGAGCGGCCGCGCGGACGTCATCCTGGCGGACCTGCGTCATCGCTGGGCGACCATGGCCTCGGTGAAACAGAACAATACTTTGCAGGAGGACTGGAATATCGTGCCTGACTCGACCGATCAATGGAGCCATTGCGCGGTAGTACCGCTCTATATTGCCTACCACGCCTTGATGGGCCTGAGGCCTCTGGAACCGGGATTCAAGCGCTACGAACTTCGGCCTCAGCTCGGTGACCTGGAAGACCTCGAACTGACGGCATTTACCACGCAGGGACCAGTGAGTTTGCACTCACGGGGAAAGCGAGGCGAGCGTGAATTGGTCTTACAGTTGCCGCCTGGGGGCCAAGGAGAACTGGTTCTGCCGAAGGAGGAGGCCATCGAACTGCCGGACGCTGTCACGCCTGCGCCAGTTGGACATCGTCGCTTCAACTTGCCTCCGGGCGGCACGCTTACGCTTCGTCTGATGTACACATAGCAAAGGTCCATTTACCCTGATTCCGCTATAGATGGGCAAGATCGGCGGGCAGGTCAAGATCGATCTCTCCGCCAGGAAACGGCACTGCAACCAAAGGGCACGGTGGCTGCATCAAGAGGGCACGCGCACCCTTGTCGCCATGGAGCGCACGCAGTTCCGGAAAGACCGCACGGGGAAACACGGCGGGAATGCCCAGGACACCTGCGTAAGCCGAAGCCACAATGGCGGGCGCAGCTTGCGCACCAAATACCTCAAGCAATGTGCGCAGATGCCCGGCCGTAAGTCGGGGCTGGTCGCAGCCAAGAATCAACGCGCCGGAGGATTCGGGCGCACTGTCTTCCAGAGCAGCGAGTCCCGCGTGAATGGAGGTCGAGATACCCTGCTCCCAAGCGCTGTTGATGACAGGGGTGGAGTTGTTCATCGGAACGCTCTCGCGAATCAGCTCGTGATGGGCGCCAAGCACCGCGATCACAGGAGTTGCTTCACACTCGTTGGCCAGACGAATCGCGCGCTTGATCATGGTTTCGCCGCCGAGCATAAGCAGTTGCTTGGGCTGGCCTAGACGGCGGCTGGCTCCGGCGGCGAGAACGATGGCAGCGACAGGCATCGGCACCAGTTTACCGGGAAGCGCCTGGCTGCGAACGCATTCCCAAACACAACTGCGAAAAAACCCGATCGCTGAAAATAGCAGATGCGTCAGGTCTAAGCGAAAATAGAAATATGACCGATCTCGAACGCATCTTGCCGTTGTGGAGCGAACTGAAAGCTGCCAGGGCGGAGTATGTTCTTGCAACGGTTATCGCCGTCGAGGGGTCCAGCTATCGCCGACCCGGCGCCTGCATGTTGCTGGCTCAGGACGGCCGCCGCGCCGGTACGGTGAGCGGCGGATGCCTGGAAGCCGAGGTTGCTCGTCGCGCCTGGTGGCTCACCGCCAATGGGCCGATCGTCCAGCGCTATTCCACTGCCGAAGAGGATGGCGATCGTCCCTACGGCTCCGGCTGCGGAGGCGTGGTCTGGCTGCTACTGGAGCGCCGTACGACCGCTGACCCGCTACTCAGCGAGCTGCGGCAGTCTTTCCAGCGGCGCACTCCGCTGGCAGTGGCAACCATTCTGGAAGGCGAGCAAGCGGGGCAGCGTGCGTTTGCCAGGTTGGAGCCGGGGCCGGCCGGCGACGTTTCGCTCAATGCTGACGATCCGCTTCAGGGTTGCGCAGAACGGGCGCTTGCAAACTGTGGTTCGATGGACGACACAATCTCAATCAAGGGAACTGAGGTTCGTGTCTGGACGGACTTCCGGCCCGCACGCCCCGGCCTGTGGATCTTCGGGGCGGGGGACGATGCGCAACCGCTCCTTAGTCTGGCAAAGGAATTGGGCTGGTTTGCCACCGTTGCCGACGGCCGCTCTCAACTTGCCACTCGCGAGCGCTTTCCCCTGGCCGACGAGCTTCACGTCTTGCCGGTGGAAGAGCTGCCTGTACGCCAATCTGCCGGGCGGCCGCCGGCACTGGCCAATCTCCATTCCCAAGACGCTGCCGTCGTCATGACTCACAGTTTCCAGCAGGACTCGCACGTTCTTGCCTTGCTGCTTGCGCTGCGGACCCCGCTCGCCTACATCGGCGTGCTGGGTCCGCAGCGCCGCACCCGCGAACTGCTCGCTGAAGCCGCACGCTTGCTTGACATTCCTGCCGGTCCAACTTCCTCAAACCTTGCCATGGTTGAGCGCTCGCTGGCGGGACTCCATGCCCCCACAGGACTTGATCTGGGCGCGGACTCTCCCGAAACTATCGCACTCTCCGTTGTTGCGGAGATCCAGAAGTCTTTCACCAAAGCCACCGCTCTGCCGCTGCGCGAAGTGCGCACCGCCGCCCCGGCAATCTCCCCTTAAGCCATGGTTCAGGCCCAGCTGAACCCACTGCGTTTGAGCGGCAGCGTGCGAATTCTCTTGCCCGTGGCGGCAAAGATGGCATTGCAGACTGCCGGCAAAATCGGCGGCAGCGTCGGTTCGCCCAGCCCTGTCGGTGCGTAGTCGGTCTTGCGCCAATAGACTTCGATCTTCGGCGTTTGCCTCATACGCATCAGAGGGTGGTTGTGGAAGTTTGACTGCTGAATCCTGCCGTCCAGCAGCGTGATTTCCTGCGCCAGGTGGCCCATGCCTTCCATGATGCCGCCATGCGCCATGCTCTCAGCCGCGGCGGGGTTGATAATCTGGCTGCCCACATCTCCAGCAGCCCAGACCTGATGCACCGTGACCCTGTTTTGCGCGTCAACGCTCACGTCGGCAACTTCAGCAAAGTAGCCCAAATGGCAAAACCATGCGGCGATGCCCATGCCGCGACCCGGCTCCTTGTTCCTCTTCGCCCAGCCTGACTTTTCCGCGACGAGCTCAAGTACGCCTTTGTACCGTTCCGGGATGAGAACGGACGGTCCCGTTGGCTCGTGGTCGCCCACGGCGTCGTGTTCGCCCGAGGACCAGGGTGCTAGCTTGTTGCCGAGCAGGTCGAGCTGGAATTCGAGCGGATCGCGTCCGGCAGCAGCAGCCAATTCATCAAGGAAGGACTGCGCTACCCAGCAATAGGCGTTGTCGCCGGGGGCGCGCAGCGCTCCGGTGCGCAGCGTGAGCGGCTGCCTCGAGGTGTAAAGGGCGTAAGCGGGCGGGAAGCCGGCTGGATACGAGTCCTGTCCAATGCCGCCGCCGGATGCCGAGTGCTTTTCATCGCCAAAGGTCACCAGGTGATGCCGCCAGGCAGTGAGCTTGCCCTGCGCATCCAGGCCCCCTTTCAGGCCAACCGTTCCGCCTGGGCGGAAGCCGTCGTGGCCAATGTCATCTTCGCGGGACCAGAGCAGCTTGACCGGTGCATCAGTTCGCTTGGCGATCCATGCGGCCTCAACCAGATAGTCATTCTGGAGCCGCCGGCCAAAGCTGCCTCCCGCGCGCACCATGTGAGTGGTGATGTCGCCCTCCTGGATGCCAAGCGTTTTGGCCACCAGACTGCGGCCGTCGCCCGGCAGCGTGCTGGCGGACCACATCTCCAACTTGCCGTCTTTCCAGTGCGCCGTAGAGCCCTGCGGCTCCAGCGTGACGTGCGCAATGAACGGATATTCGTAGGTGGCTTCGACGACCTTGGCCGAGGCCTTCAGCGCCGCGTCCACGTCGCCATACTTTCTCACGGTGGTTGCGGGCGGGTCTTGCAGCAGTTCCTCGGCGCGCTTTTTGAAGCCCTCGCTGCTTTGCATGGCTGCGGGGCCAAGGTCCCAGTCGACCTTCAGCTGTTTGCGAGCCTGTTGCGCCTGCCACCAGGTGTCGGCCACGATCGCGATGCCCGGTTCCATGCCCGGCTCCCACGGGGTGTAGGCAGCGGGAGTGATACCACCATCGATGAGCAGGACATGACGCACGCCCGGCAGCGCTTTGATCTGATCTATGTTTGCGCTTTTCACCTTGCCGGCAAATACAGGCGCTTTTTCAATGGCCGCGTACAACATACCCGGCAGTTCAACATCAATGCCAAAGAGAGGCTTGCCGGTGACAATCGCATGGGTGTCAACGCCCGCCTGCGAGTGGCCGATGATGCGGTAATCCTTGGGGTCTTTGAGCTTGACGCTGCTCAGCGCGGGCGCGGGCAGCGCCGCGGCTTTGGCGGCAAGTTCCCCGTAACCTGCGGAGCGCCCTGAGGCCGCGTGAAACACCCGGCCATGTTGCGTGGTGCATTCCTCCACCGGCACACTCCACGTTTGCGCAGCGGCAGTGATCAGCAACTGGCGCCCGGCTGCGCCGACGCGGCGCATCGGTTCCCAACCCTGGGGCGTGTTTGCGGAGCCTCCGGAGAACTGGCGGCCGTAGATCTTCTCGTTCAATTCGGCCTGCTGCACGCGAACGTCTTTCCAATCCACGTCGAGCTCTTCGGCGATGAGCATGGGCAGCATGTTGCGCATGCCCTGGCCGGACTCTGAGGCGCGCGCCATGATGGTGACCACGCCATCCGGAGCGATGCGGATGAAGGCCTGTGGCTTAAGGTCGGGCGGCAACTCTGGCCCCTGGGCCGCGGCCAGCGGTGAGCGATAAAGATCCAGAGCAAGGCCGCCGCCCGCAAGGGCCGTCAACTGTAGAAACGATCTCCTGTCCATGTGCATCGGATGGCCCTCCTTCACTTGGTGTGGGCTGCGCCCGCTTCTGCTGCCTGATGAATGGCTTGACGGATGCGCATATACGTCCCGCAACGGCAGAGGTTGCCGCTCATGGTGGTGTCAATCTCCGCATCCGTTGGGTGAGGCGTGTGTGCCAGCAGGGCAACGGCCGTCATGATCTGGCCGGCCTGGCAATAGCCGCACTGTGGCACGTCCAGCGCCTCCCAGGCTACCTGAACCGGGTGAAGGCCATCCGGTGAAAGTCCTTCAATGGTGGTTACCGGCTGACTGCCAATGGAACCCACATGGGTCATGCAGGAGCGCACCGCATGGCCGCCCACCAGCACCGTGCAGGCGCCGCAAAGCCCCATGCCGCAGCCATACTTAGCGCCTTTCAGGTTCAGTACGTCGCGCAGCACCCACAAGAGGGGCGTATCCGGTGACACATCCACCGTGGCGGCCACGTTGTTGACATTCAATTTGATCGGCATCTGTTCACTCCACAATCCGGTAAGGGGAAGAGGATCGGTGACGAACGAAAGCTTGAGCCAGGAGTTTATCAAATCTCCGCTTTTGAATTCCACCAGGAAGATGTGCCGAACGGCACCCTGGGCGGTAAAGAGGTTTGAACTGCGATTTTCAGGCAGAACCTGGTACAGACCACGGTCTCTTGAAAAATGCACCGGAAGAATGGGTCAATCCGCTTGCACCGGAATATGGCCGGAGTCGGATGCGGCTAGCGGAACAACAAGAACTGGCGCGAGCCAGTCCTACGCTGCAAACACTGTGCCCATGATCTCTGAATGGTTTGGCCCTGGCTTCTTTCAAAATGACCCTGTTTCGTTATGGACTGGAACCTGCCAGCGTTTCTGCCGTCTCTATACGAACCTGTTGCCACCTGCCGCGTCTAAACGGCAGGCGGTATTCTTTTCAAGTGATGCAAGTGCGCGTTCTCCCCTTTGGCGTGTTGAAAGATTGGCTGGGCGTCTCCGCAACGAACGTCGAGTTGCCGGAAGACGCCACGGTGGGAGAGTTGCTGGACCACCTGAAAGCGAGAGAGCCCGCGCAGGTCTTACAGGGCATCGCGGTCAGCGTGAATGGCGAATACGCTCGGGCGGCCCAGGTGCTGCGCGACGGCGATGAGGTGGGTTTGCTACCGCCCGTATCGGGCGGTGGAATTGCGGGCCCGGCGGCCACCGCTGAAGGAACTGAGCCGGAACCGCCGGCTGCGTCCACATTCACCCGCGAACCGATCGATGCGGAGAAGCTGATCGTCGCTGCCAAGCGAGGTGAGGACGGCGCGGTGGTCGTCTTTGAGGGGATTGTTCGGAACCACTCGCACGGACGTCAGACGCTGTACCTTGACTACGAGGCCTATGAGGAAATGGCCCTGAGGCAGATGGACGAGCTGGCGCACGAGGCTCGCAGGAGGTTCGGCGTGCGCAAGGTGATCTTGGTGCATCGCCTCGGCCGGCTCAATGTGGGCGAAACCAGTGTGCTCATCGTGGTTGCGTCGGCGCACCGCGCGCAGGCTTTCGAGGCTTGCCGGTGGCTCATCGACACGCTCAAGCAGACCGTACCCATCTGGAAAAAGGAGACCTTTCTGGATGGGGCCGTGTGGGCTCCAGGCGAGCCGTTTCCTGCCGGGATGGTTGTGGCGCCTCCGGAGGCTTCGCATGAACCGTAATCCTGCGGGACGATGGGCGATCTTATTTCTTTCGCTGGCGCTGACCGCAAGCATGGTCCCGCAGCTTCCAGCGCAGGAGTTGACGCTGCATGTGGACGTGAAACTGGTCAACGTCTTTGTAAATGTTACGGACCAGAACGGGGCTATTGTGGGCGGCCTCACGCGCGACGATTTTGCCCTCACCGAGGACGGCCGCCCGCAGCAGATCGCGGTCTTCGAGCGCCAATCGGAGCTGCCGCTCAACCTGACTCTGGCCATTGACACCAGCGGCAGCGTGCGCAAAGACATGGCCGAGGAGGCAAACGCGGCGCGGCGGTTTGCTCATGTAATCCTGCGCTCCCAGGACCAGATGAGCCTGCTTCAGTTTGCCACTGATGTGCGCGAGTTGACGCCCTTCACCAACAAAGTGAGCCAGATCGACCGAGGATTGGGCCAGTTGCGCGGCGACTGGGCTACGGCACTCTACGACGCAATCTTTCTGGGTTCAGAACGGCTGGGCCCTAAAGAAGGGCGCAAGGTTCTGATTGTGGTTTCAGACGGCGACGATACCGCGAAGAGCACCACCTATGCCCAGGCATTGGAGCAGGCTTTGCGCAATGAGGTTATGATCTACAGCATCATCGACGTGCCCATCGAGGCCAGCGCCGGGCGCGATCTGGGCGGCGAGCATGCGCTCATCACCCTGGCAGAGCAGACCGGCGGCAAGAGTTTCTATGTAAGCGAGGGCGGATTGGATAGGGCCTTTGCACGGGTGAGCGACGATCTACGCACTCAATACTTACTCAGTTATTATCCAAAGAATCAAGAGCCTGGAAGGGTCTTTCACCGGGTTCAGGTGAGCATTCCCAGGGCCGCAGCCCAGTCATTCAATATTCGCCACAAGACGGGCTACTACGCGGATTTGCCGGTTAAAGGGAACTAGCTGCAGTCCTTCATTTTTCCGCGGTAAGGCGTAGTTCCTCCGGCGGGCATCTAAAATAGTATTATGACCTCGCCGTTATCTGCACGCCGCCGTCCCAAGACGCCTCCGCCGGGCGAAACCGGGCAGGAGGCGCTTTACCTGCGCTCTCTCAGCGATCGCCAGGTGCCGGTCGCCATCAAGTTGCGCGACGGGGAAACTGTTCGCGGCTGGATCGAGTACTTCGACGACGCGATGCTCAGGCTGACGCGCGAGGGACAGCCAAACCTCTTTATCTACAAGCAGCAGATCCGCACCATCTCCGAATCGGGCAGGAGACGTGCTCCGCGGCCAGAGATCGCGAACGGGTCAAATCATGAAAACGAGGAGGCCTCTTGAGCGACGCGGCGGAAACGGAGCTTATCTGGGTTCCCAAGGCTTCGGCTATCGCCGAGGAAGCAGGCGCGCGGCTGCGCGAGTTTCTGGCGCAAGGCGTGAAGACCGAATACAAGGGCGACGTGGACTTAGTGACGGTGGCAGACCGGACATCAGAAAAGCTGATTCGCGGCAGATTGGCTGAGGTTTTCCCGGAGCACGGTGTCTACGGCGAAGAGGGCACACGCGAGCGGATGGAGGGCGAATTCCGCTGGTATGTTGACCCGCTGGACGGGACCACCAATTTTACGCACGGGTTCCCGCAGTTTTGCGTCTCGCTGGGCCTTGAGCAGCGGCCGGCGGGACTTGCGCCGGACCAGGACGGAACGCTGATGGCCGCGGTCATCTACGATCCTATGCGGGACGAGTTGTTTACCGCCGAGCGTGGTCGCGGTGCCCAGTTGAACGGCAAGCCGATGCAGGTTTCGCAGACACCGGAATTGGCCGAGGCACTGTTAGCCACGGGTTTTCCGAGCCGCAAGCGCCACGACAGTCCAAACATTCACTTTTACCAGGAATTCACTTTGCGTTCCCACGGGGTTCGGCGGGCCGGTTCGGCTGCGCTGGACCTGGCCTACGTTGCTTCCGGGCGCATGGACGCGTTCTGGGAGTTCAACCTGAATCCCTGGGACACCGCGGCCGGTATTCTGCTGGTGGAGGAAGCCGGCGGCCGGGTGACGGACTTTTCCGGTGGCCATTTCCGCCTGAACAGCAACGAGATTTTGGCCTCAAACGGGCTTATCCACAATGAGTTGCTGGTCCTTTTCCGGAATATGTTTGCCGGACGCGATCTGGCGCCCATCCCCACGCCCCAGGAGTTTGCCGAGCGCCGGGCGGCTCGGGCGACGGTTGCCCGGTAGGGCATTTGCTCCTTCAATCCCGCGTTCTGTACAGAAAAAACTGGGGATGATGCTTTGGATTCCCGCATCTTAGAACGTGGTCGCCGGGGGTGAGTCAGCCTTTGGTGTCCTGTGCTACTATCAGCGTCGAGAGTTTGTATCCCCGGAGAAACCAGAGATGGCATACGTTATTGCAGAACCCTGTATCGGCACCAAGGACACCGCCTGTGTAGACGCCTGTCCAGTCGATTGCATTCACCCCAAGAAGGACGAAGAAGGCCACACCGAGGCCGATCAGCTTTTCATCGACCCGGTCGAGTGCATCGATTGCGGCGCATGCGTCCCGGCCTGCCCGGTTTCGGCGATCTTTGCCCAGGATGACCTGCCAGAGAAGTGGGCCCACTTTACCGAGAAGAACGCAGCACACTTCGGCCGTTAATCGGCCTTCAGCTTCCTCTCTGTTTTAAGCTGTCTCCCTGCGCGCATTCCGCATTGCGGAATGCGCGTTCGGATTTCTAGGCTTGGAGCGGCCGGTGCTGCATGGCCATCAGGAGCCCTATACCGAACTTTCCATTCCAGCCCAGTTCTCTTCGGAGTCGGCGTCCAGGGTGGATGCACTCATCTCGCGGCCAGCAGTTATCTGGTCAAGAGCCATGATGGACTCGGAGCCGGAAATGATGGCAAATCGCCCCTTCTCGATTTCAACAAAATCGACACTGTCGCCTGTTTTGAGACCAAGCTGTTTGCGGACGTGCGAAGGGAGGGTGATGCGGCCGTTAAAGGTGACCATTGCGGAAGGCATTTGGAACCTCTGTCCCCTATTGTAAACCGTGATCGGCGGTCGTCCGCAGAAGACAGCGGCAAGAGAAGCGATCCGGCGAGTTTGCCTTCGGGATAGCGCTGCGCGGATTCAGCTATAGTAGAAGGAAATCTTTTGGAAAATCGATTTGCCACTACACAAGAAATGCCGTCATAAGGAGTTCGTATGAATTTGCGCCGCCGGAGAGGTTGGAGAGCGCTGTGCTTCAGTGCTGTATGCTCGCTCGTTTTGTTGCCTGTGCATCCGCAACAGAAGAAGGCGGAAGGCGCTGCGGCGCCAACCGCGGAAGACACGGCCATTCGCATCACGTCCGATGCTTCGGCCCCCGCCAAGCCGCTGGTGCACTACTGGAGCAAGGTAGTGGGAGCGGGCCGCGCCAATGAGGGCCTGCGGGCCACATGGCAGGATGAACTGGAGACGGCCGCCCGCTATGACGGCTTCAAATATGTGCGCTTTCACGGGTTGTTCCACGACGATATGTTTGTGTATCGGGAGGATGAGCAAGGGCGCCCGATCTACAACTTCCAGTATGTGGACGATCTGTTTGACCGCATGCTGGAAAAAGGTGTGCGGCCGTTTGTGGAACTAAGCTTTTCTCCCGGCGATATGGCCACCGTCAAGGGCACAGCCTTCTGGTGGCAGGCGAACGGGTGCCCGCCCAAGGACTACAACAAGTGGGCCGGACTCGTGAACGCGACGGTGGCGCACTGGGTGGCGCGTTACGGCGCCGACGAGGTGAGGAAGTGGTACTTCGAGGTATGGAATGAGCCCAACCTGACAGAGCCCTTCTTCCGCGGCACGCAGCAGCAGTACTTCGAGCTGTATAGGATCACCGCGTTGACCATTAAGAAGGTCGATCCCCAATTGCGTGTGGGCGGACCGGCGACCAGCAATTTCTACATGGACGAAGAGGCTCTGAAAAAAGCGCAGGCCTCAGGCAAGCCATTCGATCCACTGACCATTCCGTGGCATCCGATCTGGATAGAAGATTTTCTGGCTTATTGCAAGGCGAACAAGGTGCCCGTCGATTTTGTCTCGACGCATCCGTATCCGCAGGACTTTGCTATCGAAGACCCCAAGATGCCCAAAGGCGGGCATTTCAGGCGCGGCGTCGACTCGACTCGCGACGATCTGCGCACACTTCGCAAGATCGTGGATGCCAGCCCCTATCCTCATGCTGAGATTCAGTTGACTGAGTGGAGTTCGAGCCCTTCGCCCCTTGACCATACGCATGATTCGCTGGCCGCGGGCACATTCATTGTGAAGACGAATCTCGAATCGATCGGTCTGGTCGACTCGCTCTCCTACTGGGTGTTTACCGATGTCTTTGAAGAGAATCGCAAGACGGACTCGGTGTTTCATGGCAGCTTCGGTTTGATCAACTATCAGGAGATCGTAAAACCGGCGTTTCACGCATATCGCTTCATGAATCAACTGGGAGACGAATTGCTAGTGCAAAAAGAGGGTGCAGTGGTCACCCGGGACAAGGCCTCGGGCCGGATCGCAGCGTTGGCCTACAACTATCCGGTTGAAGAGAAGATTTCTCTACCGGTTACCGACACGGCGGAGGATGCGGATGCGCTCGATGCCAGCGGCAGCGCGCGCGATTTGGAGATTCATATTCATGGGTTGCCGCCGAACGCATCGTTTTTGATCGAGACGCTGGATCGCCAGCACGGGAACGCCGTGGCCGCGTGGGAGAGCATGGGGAAGCCCGAGCCGCCGAACCTGGAACAGACCAGGCTGCTGCGCGAAGCCGCCTGGGCTACGGAAAAGGAAGCCGTCCGGGCAGATGGTGCGGGTAATCTGGATCTGCATCGCGTCATCGCTCCCTGGAGTCTGGTCCTGGTAAAGCAGTTCTGAAATGGTCATTGTCATCGGCTTGGATCGCGCATCGAGTCATGCATCGATGCGATGATGGAATCGCATGAGCGTGCTCACCTCGGAAGCCGTGGTTTTGCGCACCTGGCCGGTGCAGGAAGCCGACCTGATTGTGAGCTTTTTTACGCGCGATTACGGCCGAATGAGGGGCGTGGCCAAGTCGGCGCTGAAGAGCCGCAAGCGCTTTGGCGGAGCCTTGGAGCCGATGACCGTGGCCCGGGCCTGGTTTGCCGAGCGGCCCCGGCAGGAACTGGTGCGGCTGGATCAGTTAGAGATTGTCCGCTCGCCGCTCTCGATCCCCGTGGACCACGTGCGCATGGCAGTGCTGTGCTTCTTTGCCGAAGTGCTGGACGAGGCGCTCCCTGAGCGCGACCCCCAGGAGACGGTCTTCCGGCTGCTGCTCGCGGTGTTGGAGCAGACCACGGTGGAGCAGCCGTGGATGCCTCTCACGTATTTTTCACTGTGGATGACGCGACTGATGGGCCTCTTGCCAGACATTGCCCATTGCACCGTTTGCCGCGAGCCACTGGTGGCCAGCGAAATCAGCTTCAACACCCTCGGCGACGGGTTGTTCTGCGCCCTTCATCGCAACGGAAACGCTAGCGAACTCTCGACAGACTCCTGGCAATTGGCGCAGCGGATGCTCAGGGTGCCTGCCTCGGTCTTTGCCGCCGAGCCCTGGTCGAGGCGGCGTGGGCAGGACCTGCGCCGGTTTACCTTGCAGGCCCTGGAGCGGCATATGGAGCGCAAACTGCGCTCGGCCGAGGCGTTGGTGCGTCTGGGCGGCTGATGCAAGGCTGGAAGGCTGGTAAAATTAGGTAAGTCCCTTCGAGAGAGAATTTCACGTGCCTTCTTCTGCCGTTTCATCCTCTGGGTTGGTGTCCCATCCAAAACCCGCCCCGCTGACCTTTCAGGAGCTCTTGTTCCGTTTGCAGGGTTTTTGGGCGGCGCGCGGCTGCGTGCTGCAGCAGCCCTATGACGTAGAAGTGGGTGCGGGCACCATGGCGCCGGAGACATTTCTCCGCGTACTGGGACCAAAGCCCTATCGCGTTGGCTACGCACAGCCTTCACGACGCCCGGCCGATGGCCGCTACGGCGAAAACCCGAACCGGTTGTTCAAGCACACCCAGTTCCAGCTCATTCTCAAGCCGCCACCGGTCAATGTGCAGGAGCTCTATCTTGAGTCGCTCGAGGCCATCGGCATCGACCTCAACCGGCACGACCTGAAATTTGAAGAGGACAACTGGGAGTGGCCCGCTGGTGGGGCCTGGGGCGTGGGTTGGCAGGTCATGCTGGACGGCCTGGAGATTACCCAGTTCACCTACTTCCAACAGTGCGGTGGGCTCGATCTGGACCCCATCTGCGCCGAGTTGACCTACGGTCTGGAGCGCATTGCGGCCTTTCTTCAAGACGTGGACTCGATCTACGACATTGTTTGGGCGCGCGACCCCGAAACCGGCGCTCCGGTTACCTATGGCGATGTAAGGCTGGCCGAGGAGTTGCAGTTCTCGGTGTATAACTTTGAGTTTGCCGAAATTGACAAGCTCTGGACCCACTTCAACCTCTATGAAGCCGAGGCGCAATCCCTGCTTGCTCAGGCTAATGCGCTGCTGGCCAGGGAAGACGCGAATCCGCTGGAGAAGCGACGTTTTCCACTGCTGGCCACTTATGAATTGGCTCTCAAGTGCTCAAATCTGTTCAATCTTCTCGACGCGCGCGGAGCTGTCAGCGTTACCGAGCGGGTGGGCGTGATCGGCCGCATTCGAGCCTTGGCGGTCGGTGTGGCCAGAGCATACGCGGCGCAACAGAATTTTTAGCAAGTCAGCGAGTCAGCGAGCGCTTTTCTGAAGCCCTGACTCGTGATCCCAGAACCTGAAGGCGGAAAGACACTCACGTTATGGCGGATTTCTTTTTGGAGATTGGGCTGGAAGAGGTTCCGGCCCGCATGATTGCCGGGGCTGAGGCTGAACTGGGCAAGCGGGTGAACGATCTGCTCGCGCGGGAGCGCCTGCTTGGGCCCGCTGCAAGGCTGACCACCTACTCCACGCCGCGGCGGCTGGCCGTACTGGTGAAGGGCGTGCGGCCTAGACAGTCAGATACTCAGGAGCAGTTGACAGGGCCCTCGTGGAAGGTGGCGTTCAGGGACGGCGCACCAACCGCTGCGGCCGAAGCCTTCGCCCAAAAAACTGGCGTCGCTGTGACGGCTCTCAAGAAAATCACCAACGCCAAGGGCGAGTATGTGAGCGCCACGGTGAAGCGGACCGGTCGTGAGGCGCTGGAGCTTTTGGCAGCGGAACTTCCCAGAGAAGTAGCAGGAATTTATTGGGCTAAGAACATGTACTGGCGCGCCGGCAAGCCGGAACGCTTTGTTAGGCCGGTGCGCTGGATTGTGGCCCTGCTCGGCTCAAAAGTCGTGCCGCTGGAGATTGCCGGAATTCCTGCCGGCAAGCGAAGCCGCGGGCACCGCATCCTGTTTGGCGAGAAGCCGGTGCTGCTGGCCAAGGCTGCGGACTACTCCGAAAAGTTGCGCAAAGCATTTGTGGCCGTCGATGTGGCCGAGCGCAGGCAGTCGATTCGCAAGGCTCTGGATGCGGCAACGCGCACGGTTCCTGGCGCCCGTTGGCGCGAAGACCAGGAACTGATGGAAACCGTCGTGCACCTCACCGAATGGCCGACCGTGATATTGGGCGACTTTGAGCCTGAATACCTGGCGCTGCCGGAAGAGGTGCTGGTGACCGTCATGCGCGATCATCAGAAATATTTTGCTGTCGAAGACGCATCCTGTAAGCTGGCGCCGCATTTCCTGGCGGTGCTGAACACCCAGGTGGACGACGAGGGTAGCGAGATTATCCGCCACGGCAATGCGCGCGTGCTTCGCGCGCGCTTCAAGGACGCGCGTTTCTTCTGGGATTTCGACCAGAAGACGCCGCTCACTGCGCGCGTTGCGAGCCTGAAGAATGTCACCTTCCAGAAGGAACTGGGCAGCTACCACTGGAAGACCGAGGCGAACATTCGAATTTCGCGCGAGCTCGCGGCGATGGCCCGAATGGAAGAAGGCTGTCCGCAGATCGATGTAGACGCGCTAACCGAGGCGGCAGAGCTTGCAAAGGTCGACCTGACCACTGAATTGGTCAAGGAATTCACAGAACTGCAAGGCATTATTGGTGGTCTTTACGCTCGCTCACAGGGATTGAGCGAGAAGGTATCGCAAGCGATTTACGACCAATACATGCCGGCCTCGACCGAAGATAAGATTCCGGCGACCGTCGAGGGCCAGCTATTCGGCTTGGCCGACCGCATTCAGACGATTAACGCGATGTTCGGCATCGGCAACGCACCCACAGGCTCGAAGGATCCTTTCGCGCTACGTCGCGCGGCGAACGCAATTGTAAAGATCCTTGCCGAGTCAGAACTGCCGCTCAACCTGAATGACGTAATTCATGCGCCGGGAACGGAATCTGGTCAAGGAATCGGGCAGGATGACAAGCTTCGGCCTGATAGCCTGGTTCGATCGTTTCTGAAGGAGCGGTTGCACTTCTACCTGAAAGACGTTCGCGGGTTTACTTACGACGTGGTTGCGGCTGTTCTGGCCGCCGGAGCGGACGATGTGCGGGATGCGATAGCGCGTGCCCAGGCGCTGACGGCGGTGCGCGGGTCAGAGGATTTTGTTGCCATTTCGGCTGCTTTCAAGCGCATCAAGAACATCCTGCGTCAGGCTGAGGAGAAACAGTTTGCAATCGGCTCGCCGGAGGATGTGAAACTTGCTCCTGAGGCACAGCGACTTGCCGGTGATGCTGCGGCGCTGGCGCCGGAAGTGGCAAAACTGCGCCAGCAGAGAGCCTACGGAGAAGCGCTGGCATTGATCGCCACTCTGCGGCCGGACGTGGATGCCTTTTTCGACAAGGTCATGGTGCTCGACCCAGACCCCACCATCCGTGGCGCGCATCTGGGCCTCATCAACGAGGTGCTGCGCGGATTCTCGGGCATTGCGGACTTCGGCGAGATTGTGACAGCTTGAGGATGGAGCCAATTCCGCTGCATCCTCAATGCCTTCCGCCCGTCTACAATCAGTAGAGATGTCTGACACGCTTTATCTGAGTCTGTGGTACCCCGATCTGCGCCTGGCAGCGCTTCCCGACAAGCTTATGGCGGTGCTGGGAGAGTTTGCCGCCCACGGCGGCGAGGCCAGAGTTTACTCCGCCACAGTGTGGCCGGTGAATTGGAGCGAATCGCCGGTCTTCCAGCGTGTGTATGGCCGCGGGGAACTAGGCGCGGAGCCCCGGCTGGCAGTAACAGAAGCGCTGGAGCTGCTGCACGACGACTACGCCTACGAGTTCCAGATCGGCTGGACCCTGTGGGAGCTGGACTCAACCGGTGGACTGGACCCACGTTGGCTCCAGGAGACGCGGCTGGTGCGGGTCACGGGCTTCGGACCACTGTTCGACGAGGGAACCTACGAGGCTGACGGGCATATCCGAGTGGAATTCGGCTCTGACGCGCCGTTTTTGGAAGAAGGGGCAGAACTGGACTCCGTGGCAGCGCGCCATGTCGAGGAGAATGTGCGTCAACTGGTCGAGCTGACCTCGGCAGTCGAGAAGGGTTCGGGGGCCACGGCGCGGCTGCTGTGGAGCGAGTTGGGCGAAAGTCTCGCCCAGCGGCTGGCCGCACGCCTGGGAGTGGCAAACTGAGCGCGCGATTCACTATTGAGCGGATGCGAACGCTGGTGCTGGCGGCAGGAGTTCTGCTGGTGGTCGCGCTGGTGGTCATTCTCGCCGTCGGCAAGTGGAGAAACCCCTTCAATCGGCGCGACATTCCCGGCCGGCTGGGCATGGAGATCAAGCAGGAGTTCAACGGGGTCACCTACACGCAGGCGCGTGGCGGACATACGCTCTTCAAGATCCATGCGTCAAGGGTGCAGCAACTCAAGCAGGGCAATGCGCTCTTGCACGACGTGAGGATTGAACTTTACGGAACGGACGGCAGCCGCGTGGACCGTATCGAGGGCAACGAGTTTGAGTGGGACGAAAGGGCGAAGATGGCCAAGGCAACCGGACCGGTCGAGATTACGTTGATGCGGCCTACGGTTGCGCCGGCGATCGCGCCCAAGGCTACGCCGGGACAGGCCGTAGGAGCCAAGGTTGCGGCCGGTGGCGCGCTGGCCGCCGCCGCCCAGACCGCCGCCGCAGGCGAGATTCACGTGAAGACCAGCGGACTCACCTTCGACCAGAACAGCGGAGTGGCGACCACAGACCAGTATGTGGAGTTTGCCCTGTCACAGGGAAACGGCAGTTCCATGGGGGCCTTGTACGACTCGCAGCAGGGTCACCTGGAACTGGGCCATGCGGTGGAGTTGAAAACGCAGCGAGCCGGGGAAACGGTCGTGATCCATGCCCAGCACGGGGAATTCGAGCGCGAAACCCAAGTGTGCCACCTGCGTTCCGCCACGGCGGATTACCGGGGTGGGGAAGCGACGGCGGGCGAGGCAAAGATTCTGTTTCGCGAGGATGGGTCGGCGGTGCGGCTGGATGCCACGAGCGGGTTCACAGTGGCAACCGCGAACGGTGGCCATGTTGCAGCGCCTACTGGGTCGATGGACTTCGACGAACACAACCATCCCCGCCACGGTCATCTGCAGGGCGGCGTCACCATGGACTCCACAAGCCAGAGCGGGGGCCAGAGCCGCCATGTTCACGGTACCTCGCCGACCGCGGTGCTTGAATTTGCGCTCCAGGGCGAGTTGCGCCACGCCCACATGGAACGGGGCGTGGAGATGCACAGTGAAGAGATAACGGAGCAGGCAGCGAATTCCAAAGACGGCCCCTTGCGGGTGAGCCGGACCTGGCGCTCGCCGGTGGCCGATGTGGAGTTTCGCGATGCGGGCCACGGCCAGGCCGAGCCGGCCACGATGCACGGTGACGGCGGCGTGGTCATTACCGGCGAGACCCGGCGCGGCAATGGCGCCGTCGAGCCCTCCAGACTGGCGGCGGACGAGATGACTGGCCAGTTCGGGCAGGCGTCGCATTTAACCGCGATGCTCGGGGTGGGCCACGCCATCCTGGAAGAAACCAACGCTACGGGAACCCGGCAGATATCCAGCGGCGACCGGCTGGAAGCACATTTCGCCACAGGGGAACCCGTCAGCACAAAGGATGGGGCAAAAAGAGAGCAGGGCAGTGCTGCACAGATTCAGTCGGCAGTGCTCGATGGTCATGTGATTCTGATTCAGGCGCCCGAAGCCAAAGCGGGCGCGCAAGCGGAAGCGCCGATGCGAGCCACGGCGGGCCGGGCCGTCTATGACAGTGCTGGAGAGTGGCTGCACCTTACGCTCAACCCGCGTGTGGAAGACGGCGGATTGCAACTCACAGCGGAGAGGATTGACGTGTCCCACGAGTCGGGGGATGCGTTTGCTCACGGAAATGTGAAGGCAACGTGGGTTGATCCCGGTACAGGCCAGTCCGGTTCAGCCGCGCACGAGCGGCAGAGCAAACCCGCAATAGGCGCGGCGGGCCCAGGGACCGTAGTTTTGGGCGGACAGGGACCAGCGCATGTTGTTTCTGCCGAGGCTCAACTGAGCCATGCGGCGGGTGGGGAAACTGGCGAGGCGACCTTCCGTGGACACGCCCGGTTGTGGCAGCAGGCAAACTCGGTCGCAGCGCCGGTAATCGTACTCGATCGGCAGAGGCAGACGCTGGTGGCTCGCAGTACAGACCCGGCCGAGCCGGTGCGGGCGGTGCTGGTGAGTGCATCCGGCCCGACTGCAGGCCCTGCTTCGGGCAAGCAGGCGAATAAGGGCGGGGGCAAGGATTCTGGCCGAATGGCAGCAAAATCGTCTACGCCTTCCGTGATCAGAGTGCGCGGGGGCGACCTCAAATACTCCGATGCCGAACGCAAGGCGGTGGTGCGCGGAGGCTCCCTGGGCACGGTGGTTGCCGAAACCGGAACGGCGACGTCAGTTTCGAACGAGGCTGACCTTACGCTTTTGCCGGAGGGCAATCACGCGGGTAAAGATGGCAGTCAGGGGCAGGTGGACCGTCTTGTAGCCAACGGCCATGTAACGGTCACCTCTGAGGGCCGGCGCGGAACCGGGGAGAAGTTGGTGTATACAAGCGAAACCGGAGAGTATGTACTCACCGGAACCGCCGCCACCCCGCCCCGGCTAACCGACAACGCACGGGGAACCGTGACCGGCGAAGCTTTGATCTTCCACAGTTTCGATGATAGTGTCAGCGTGGAAGGCGGCGGACGAAAGACAACAACGGAGACCACGGCGCCAAGGTGACGGCGAAAGCGAGCTGGACGTAAATGGAGACACTTATCGCCGAGGGAATCGGCAAGTCGTACAAAGGACGGCAGGTTGTCCGCGGGGTAGACCTGAAAATCTCACGTGGAGAGGTGGTTGGGCTGTTGGGACCGAACGGCGCCGGTAAGACCACCAGCTTTTACATGATCGTGGGATTGTTGGTGCCCGAGACCGGGCGTGTACTGGTAGACGATACCGACATCACCCGGGTACCGATGTATCTGCGCGCCCGCAATTTCGGCATCAGCTATCTGCCGCAGGAGCCCTCGGTCTTTCGCAAGCTGACCGTTGAGGAGAATATCCTGGCCGTGCTGGAGGCGCAGCCGCTGGGCAACCGTGAGCGGCGCACCCGGACCGAGCGGCTGATTCATCAGCTCAATCTGGGGCATATCCGCACCACACGAGGCTACGCGCTCTCGGGGGGCGAACGGCGCCGCGTCGAGATTGCGCGCTGTCTGTGCATCCAGCCCAGCTTCATCCTGCTCGACGAGCCTTTCAGCGGCATAGATCCCATCGCCGTGCTGGAACTGCAGAAGATCATTTTCGATCTGAAAGCCAGCGGCATCGGGATTCTGATCACCGACCACAATGTGCGCGAGACGCTGAGCGTGACCGATAGGGCGTACATTATCGCCGAGGGGAGGATCTTCCGCGCCGGAACGCCGCATGAACTGGGCAACGACGTAGAGGTGCGCCGCGTCTACCTGGGCGAGGGCTTCTCGCTGGGTTGAGCTTTCTTATTTGGTTGGACGAAGCTGGATCTGGTAATCCCGGTAGTCGATGGTCAAGATGGTCCGGCCAAACAGAACGCTATCCGATTCGGCCCGGGCGTGCGCGGCCATCGCAAATCCGTTCATGTTTGTGTACTGGCGCATCATCTGCGTGGGTCCAGCAAACACGGAGGGACTTCGGGACGCGATTCCGTCGATTTGAACGATCGAATCGTCGTGGACGTCCACCCACAGGGTTCCCTCGATCATATTGGGAGCCTTCCGTTTGGGGGTGAGAGCCAAGGCAAGGCAGTCCCGCCCAGCCAGTCGCTGGATTCCGCCGGGCTTCAATTTCATGTCATAGTTGGCGGAAGTGAACCACGATTTGTCCACGTTAGCGGGCTGGTTGATGCTTTTCTCATTGTCGAGGAGAGGGGCCAACACAAACCTTCGCAGGATCTCCGAGCCGCTATGGGAGAGTATGGCATAGCTCTTGCCTATGCCCCTCCGGTATGTTGTCTTTACTGTCATTTCAGCCGCAGGATGGGTCTCGTCGTTATTCCGGTAAACGGCATAGTGTTCCGTCACGGTGAAACTCAAGATGCTGTCATATCTGGCCTGTGCGGCTGCATCAATGTGCTGAACAACCGTTGAAGCGTCGAACTGCTGCGCCGGAGTGGCGACGATTCCGGCACAGCTACAGAAGCAGGCAGTCGCAACCGCTCGTGTCAGGCTGAATTGCCGAAACCCAATCATGGTGCGACTCCCCGCATCCTTCTCACTTTCGGAACAGGCTGTTTTCGGCTCTCAAGTTCCTGGCAGCGGGAGGCTGACGATGCCATGCGCACTCGAAAACAATCGAAGGAACGCATGGTATCTCCCCTGCACCACCGCAGTGCCCTAGATGTGGACGCTCTCGGCTGGAAGTGAGCTGGGCGAATGCTCCTGGGCATACTGGATCATGGCGCGAAGATTCTCCGGTGGGGTAAACGGCGAAAGTTCGCAGCCCGCCCCTACGATGTGGTAGCGCCCGCAGGTTTCGTGACATTTCCGGACTGCAGCGCGGACACTCTCCGGAGTTCCCTCAAGCAGGTCCGAAATGGTTGCAACGTTGCCAAGAATCACCCGGTTCGGGCCGAGAGTAGCCCGGGCAGCCTCCAGATTTACGGGAAAATCCAACTCGTAGATATCGATCGGTAAGGTGGCCATTTGGGCGATGAGCGGGTCGGTGTTTCCGCACATATGCAGGCGGAGGATGGTCTCCGGATGGCTGTTGCGGATTGATTCCAGCACCCGGCGTTGCCACGGCAACAGAAACTTGCCGTAATGCCGCGGTCCGATCATGCTTGCCGCCGCGTCGCTCATGCCGATCGTATCGGCCCCCGCCTCGATCTGCGCCGCGGCGTAGATGATCGCCACTTCCGAGGTAAAATCCATCAGGTCCTGCACGAACTCCGGATCGTCAAGAAAGTCGGTCATCACATGGCTCAAGCCCCGCAGCTCGGCGGCCAGCGCCAACGGCCCCTCGATCCAGCCCACGATGGATGTCTCGCCGCATAGTTCCTTCCGGCAGATATCGATCGACCGGATACGGTCGTGCATCCGGCCGCCGCCCATCGGATCGGGCACCTTGAACTCCTTCAGCCTGGCCTTGTCGAGCAAGGCCGCTCGCTCCTCGCGGATCGCCGGACCCTGGTTCTCGAACCAGCCGACACTGTCTTCGCCGGCGATGTCGATCACTTCGCGCGCCGGGTCGGAACACATCAAGACGCAGTCGATTTCGAAGTCCCTGGCAAACTTAAGCTGCGCTTCAGCCAGGATCCGGCCGTCCTTTGTGTAGTCGATGTACCGGACGCCCGCGTACTTTGCGGCAAACATCATCGCCATGGGTTGCGCAGGCAGACGGTCAACAGGCTTGCCCTCAATGGTGCCTCGAACCCGATCGATGGAACGCATTCTCATCCTCCACAGTGTCGCAAGTATTCTAGCTCACAGGCGACGCTTCGGACTCCCATCCGGATGCCGTGGAGGCGGGGATGCACGGGGCCTTATGCGCTATGCTGGTTTCCGGTGTGAGGCTCTTTCTTGACTGACAATATCCATCCGAGACAGGATCGGCAGGAACCTCCGCTGCGTCGGCGGGGGGTGCTGGTGTGCGGGGTGGTGCAGGGGGTCGGGTTCAGGCCGTTTGTCTATCGGCTGGCAATGGAGGAGCGGCTGGCGGGGTTTATCGGAAACGACACAGACGGGGTGACGATTGAGGTTGAGGGACCTGAGGAGCGGGTGGAGGCGTTTCTGGGGCGGTTGCGCACGGAGGCACCGCCGCTGGCGCGGATCGACTCCGTTGCGGTGCGGGATTTGGCGGCTACCGGGGAGACGGAATTCCGAATTGTTGCTAGCGAGGTCCTGGGGCGGGTGAGCACGGCGATTCCGGCGGATGCGGCCACTTGTCCGGATTGTCTGCGGGAGTTGCTGAACCCCAAAGACCGACGGTTTCGGTATCCGTTTTTGAACTGTACCAACTGCGGGCCACGATTCACGATTACGCGGCGGATTCCTTATGACCGACCACAGACCTCGATGGCGCGATTCAAGATGTGCGCGGCATGTCAGGCGGAGTACGACGATCCGGGGAACAGGCGGTTCCATGCGCAGCCGAACGCGTGTTGGGAATGCGGGCCGCAGGTTTGGCTGGTGGGGGCAAATGGGACGAAGATTGCGGCAGACGATGTCGTTGCCGCATGTATCGACCGCTTGGCGGCCGGGCAAATTGTGGCCATCAAGGGCATTGGCGGGTTCCATTTGAGTGTGGATGCGACCAATGAAACCGCAGTGATGCGGCTGAGGGAGCGCAAGCACCGGTTTGGAAAGCCGCTGGCGGTGATGGTCAAGGATGTAGGGGCCGCGCGGGCGGTGTGTGCGCTGACTGCAGCAGAAGAGGTGCTGCTGATGACAGTGGCGCGGCCGATTGTGCTGGCGCGGAAGAGGGAGGGCAACGGGATTGCGGAAGAGGTTGCACCCGGGATTCCATGGCTGGGGGTGTTCCTGCCTTATGCGCCGCTACAGCATCTGCTGTTTACCGACAAGCGGATACGGGCGCTGGTGATGACCTCTGCGAATCTGAGCGAAGAGCCGATTGCGATCGACAATGGCGAGGCGCTGGCGCGGCTGAACGGCATTGCCGATGTTTTTCTGATGCACGACCGGGAGATTCTACAGCGCTGCGACGACTCGGTAGCGGCGATAGTCGATGGTGCGCCGCAGTTGATCCGGCGGGCACGAGGGTTTGTGCCGCTCGGAGTGGAGTTGCCGTGGGATGCGCCAGCGCTGTTGGCCGTTGGCGGGCATATGAAGAATGTGTTTGCACTGGCACAGGGACGCGTGGTTTACCAGAGCCAGCACTTGGGAGATCTAGAGAATCTGACCGGGTTGGAGTTCTTTCGCGAATCACTTGCCCACTTGATGCGCACCTTCGAAATTGAGCCTGAGACAGTGGTGCATGATTTGCATCCTGGGTACCTGTCTACCGAGTGGGCCAAGGGTTGGGCGCGCGAACGGGGACTGGGACTGCTGGCCGTGCAGCATCATCATGCCCATGTGGCCGGGTGCATGGCGGAGCATGGACTGCAAGGTGAGGTGATTGGGCTTTCGCTGGATGGGACTGGATATGGGTCGGATGGACGAATCTGGGGCGGGGAAGTGCTGGTCAGCCGGTTGGATGGCTTCGAGCGATTTGCGCATCTGGAGTATGTGCCGATGCCGGGGGCGACGGCAGCAATCACGGAGCCGTGGAGGATGGCTCTGGGACATTTGCGTACGGCGGGGTTCAATGTCGAGGCCGGCGAGATTCGGGGTTTGCTTGGAGTGACGGAGAAGGAGGCGCGGGTGCTTCTTCGGATGATGGAGCGCCGGGTGAATGCGCCACTGACTTCGAGCTTGGGAAGGCTGTTCGATGCGGCGGCGGCGGTCGTGCTGGGCAGACGCATGGTGGACTACGAAGCGCAGGCGGCGATCGAGTTGGAAGGGCTGGCAGTAGATGAATTGGACGAGCCCGGCTACGCAATGGAGATGCTGGGCGGAGATTGGGTTCGCCGCGAGCCGGTACGGATCAGTGCGGGACCACTGTGGCGAGAGTTGATTGAGGATTTGCGGGCCGGGATGGGCAAGGCGCGGATTGCGGGCCGCTTTCATGCGGGCGTGACGGCGGGGTTTGTGCGGGCGGCGGCGCTGGCGCGTTCGGCTACGGGTGTGGGGCGCGTGGCGCTCAGCGGCGGATGCCTGCATAACCGGCGTCTGGCGCGACTGTTGAGGGTAGGACTGGAGGCGGAGGGGTTTCAGGTGTTTCAGCATGTCCAAGTCAGCCCTGGGGATGGAGGGCTGAGCTATGGGCAGGCGGTGGTTGGTGCGGCGATGCTGGCTAAGTCGCTGAGCGAGTCAAAGCTATCCTGAGAAACGCACTAACTCCTGAGCTTCATGGCGGGGGCCGAGGATGGAGATGCGGGGGATGCGGCCACGAACCATCGCAACTTCGTCACAACGGTGAAGACGCGGGCAATTCTGGCAGTCTTTGAAGACCTTGTCGGGCAACTCGGCCTTGTCTTCGACGGTGCGGAAGCCGTATTTGAAGAAGAAATCGGGAACACGGGTGAAGAGACAGACGGACTGGATACCGTGCTCTTCGGCCTCCTCGATGAGCGCGCCCAGGATACGGCCGCCGGCGCCCTGGCCCTTTGCTTCTGGCTTGACGACGATAGAGCGCACCTCAGCCAGATGCGGGCCGTAAAGATGGAGGGCGCCGCAGCCGAGGAAGACGCCGCCATCGGACTCGGCGACGGTGAAGTCGCGGATGTTCTCGCAAATCTCAGCGAAGGCGCGCTTGAGCAGCGTGCCGTCAGTGGAAAGAGAGTTTACTAGGTCGTAGACGTTTGAGGCGTCCTGGAGGAGGGCCTTACGCACCAGCATGAACGACCTCCCCGTTATCGCGTGAGGCGGGTGCGGTGATGCGCCCAATCCGTTCTGACGCGGCGGCCAGGGCCTGTCGCACGCGGCCGCGCGCAGTTCCTCCGGTCACATCGTGGCAATCGAGCGTGGCCGCAAGGGTGACAGCGGGGAAAAAGTCCTCAGCAAACTCGGAACCAAACGCGCGCAGTTCCTCGAGGGTGAGATCGCCCAGTTCGACGCCTTTCTCCATGGCGAAGCGTACGGCATTGCCGATCTTCTGGTGTGCATTGCGGAAGGGAACGCCTTTGTGGACCAGATACGTGGCCGCAGCCATCGCGTTAAGATAGCCGGATTGTGCCGCATTGCTCATACGCTGGCGATTGAATTGAAGGGCAGCGGTAAACCGAGCCACCAGGGTGAGCATTTGGGGCACAAACTCGACTGCAAAGGCCGGCTCCTGGGTCTCCTGCATGTCTTTATTGTAGGCCAAGGGCAAGCCTTTGAGTTGCAACGTGACGGCCTGTGCCGCGCCGTGGATGCGGCCGACCTTGGCACGGATTAGCTCAGTGAGGTCGGGATTCTTCTTCTGCGGCATGGCGCTGGAACCGGTGGAAAAGGCCTCGGGCAAGGTGAGAAAGCCATATTCCGCAGTGGCAAAGAGCGTGATCTCTTCAGCAAAACGGCTCAGATGCAGCCCGACAATAGTGAGCGCGTGCAGGTACTCGAGGATAAAGTCGCGATCGCTGGTGGCGTCGATGGAGTTGGCAGTGGGAGCACTGAAACCCAACTCGCGCGCAGCAAGGTTACGGTCGAGTGCGAGCGTAGCGCCGGCCACTGCGCCGGAACCCAGCGGGCACTGATTGAGCCGCACCGCGCAATCGTGAAGGCGGGCCGCGTCGCGCAGGACCATCTCGACATAGGCAAGCAGCCAGTGGGCAACTAGTACTGGCTCGGCACGCTGTAGATGCGTGTAGCTGGGCATGACGGAGTCGCCAGCGGCGCGGGCCTGCTGGACCAGCGCATTGGCCCAGGCCGCAAGGGCTTGGACCACCAGGTCGATTTGAGAGCGCACGTATAGGCGCAGGTCGGTGGCGATCTGTTCGTTGCGACTGCGGCCCGTGTGGAGTTTGAGGCCGAGGGAGCCAACGCGCTCCACTAACGAGAGCTCGACAAAGTGATGAATGTCCTCGGCGGTGGGATGATTGCGCACGAGGGCTTGGCCCGGCTCCGATGCGTGGGCGGCAGCAATGGAATCCAGCGCGGAGCGAAGCTCCGCTCCTTCATCCTTTGTAAGGATGCTCGCGGCGACAAGGGCGGATGCGTGGGCTTTGCTGGCGGCTATCTCCTGCGGGAGAAGCCGCCAATCAAAGACGATGGAACGCTGCCACTGCTCGAACTCGCCGTCGAGCGGCTCACGGAAGCGGCCGGACCACATCTTCACTTCACGGCCTCCTTGTGTTGCGCGCGCAGGTGCGCTTGGGTGCGCGCTGGAAGACCGAGAATGCGAATGAAGCCCTTTGCGTCTTTCTGATCGTAGCTGTCGCCCATGGTGAAAGACGACAGTTCGTTGGAAAAGAGCGAGAAGGGGCTGGTGCGTCCAGCGATGGCGATGTTTCCCTTGTAAAGCGAGAGCTTGACCGTGCCGGTGACATGCTCCTGGGTCTTCGAGACGAAGCTGTCCAGGGCCTCGCGCAGGGGCGTGAACCAGAAGCCGTTGTAGACGAGTTCGGCATACTTGAGAGCGATCAGTTGCTTGTAGTGCGCAACCTCGCGCTCGAGGGTGAGTGACTCAACCTCGCGATGGGCGGTGGTGATGAGCGTGCCTGCGGGGGTTTCGTAAATGCCGCGGCTCTTCATGCCGACGAAGCGATTTTCAACGATGTCGATGCGGCCTACGGCATTGCGTGCGGCGATTTCGTTGAGCAATTCAACAAGATGCACGGGAGGCAGCGCCTGGCCGTTGACTGAGACGGGGTTACCGTGCTCGAAGCCGATTTCGACGACTTCTTCCTGGTCCGGAGCGTCTTTGGGGCTGCGCGTCCATACCCACGTGGAGTCGAGAGGCGCATTGTTCGCGTCTTCAAGTTCGCCGCCCTCGTGGCTGATGTGCCAGATATTGCGGTCGCGGGAGTGAATCTTTGCGCGGCTCTGGGCAATGGGCACACCGTGGGCTTCGGCGTAGTCGAGGCAGTCTTCGCGGCTCTTCAGCTCCCACTCGCGCCACGGCGCAATGATTTTGAGTTCGGGCGCGAGAGCTTGATACGCATGCTCGAAGCGGACCTGGTCGTTGCCCTTGCCGGTGCAGCCGTGCGCCACGGCCTCCGCACCTTCGCTGAGCGCCGTAAGCACCTGATGCTTGGCAATGATAGGACGAGCGATCGATGTGCCGAGCAGGTATTTGTGCTCGTAGACGGCCCCCGAACGCACCATGGGATAAACATAATCGCGGACAAATTCTTCACGCAGGTCGAGAACGACGGCCTTCTTCGCGCCGGTGTCATAGGCTTTGGCTACGACCGCGTCCAGATCGTCTCCCTGGCCTACGTCCGCGATCATCGCGATTACGTCCATGCCATAGTTTTCGTTGATCCAGGGGATGATGATGGAGGTATCCAATCCTCCTGAATAGGCCAGAACTACTTTCTTTGCCATGATTTCTCCTCTTTAGCTTCCCGCCGCTAGCTTCTAGTTGCTAGCCAATACCGAATTGTGAAAAAACTGAACTTGTCTGCCAGGAAAAAGCTAGAAGCTAGCAGCTAAAAGATTGCACGTTGGCTAGGCCGCCCAGCAGCAGAAGCAGCAATGCCTTCTGCGCATGCAAGCGGTTTTCGGCCTGATCGAAGACGATGCATTGTGGGCCGTCTAGCACCTCGTCGGTGACTTCAGCGTTGCGGCGCGCGGGCAGGCAGTGCATGAAGACGGCGCTGGGTTTGGCTTTGTGCATCAGCGCTTCGTTCACCTGGAAGGGCCGGAAGATGGGTTCACGCTTGGTGGACTCGTGCTCCATGCCCATGCTGACACAAACGTCGGTGTAGATGGCGTCGGCGCCCTCGGCGGCGGCGTGCGGGTCCTGCAAGAGGCGAATCTCGCAGTTGTTGTTGGCGGCGATGTCGCGGGCCAGGGTGACGATCTCGATGTCCGGCGAGTAGCCGCGCGGCGTGGCCACGGTGACGTTGGCGCCCAGTTGCGCGCCGGTCAGCATGAGCGAGTGACACACGTTGTTGCCGTCGCCCACATAGGTGAAGTTGAGTCCGGCGGCGGTGCCGAAGTGCTCCTCGATGGTCATGAAATCGGCCAGCGCCTGGCAGGGATGTTCGAAGTCGGAGAGCGCATTGATGACCGGAACGCGCGAGTTGGCGGCCATCTCGGTGATAGTGTCGTGCGCGTAAGTACGCAACACAATCACATCCACCCAGCGTTCCACGTTGCGCGCCACGTCGGCGATGGACTCGCGCTCGCCCAGAGGCGAGTTGGTCTGATCGACAAAGATGGCGTTCCCGCCCATGGTGTTGATACCGGCTTCAAAGCTCAGGCGCGTGCGCAGGCTGGCTTTTTCAAACATCAGTACCATCTGCTTGGCATCTAGGGCATGGCGGTACTCACGCGGATTGCGCTTCACATCGTGGCCGAGCTTGAGGATGGCGCGCACCTCAGCGCTGGACAAGTCGGCGACGGAGCACATGTCCTCGCCGGCCAGCCGCGCTGCCGCGGCAAGAATATCGGGGTCTTTCTGCACGAGAATAGCCTCCGGGCGTTCAAGAGTTGCTCTGCTAGCCATGGTTCTCCTCTTCTGCGGTATGAGCTACGGCATGTTCAGTGAAAATTTCGTCCAACGCCGCGATGGCGCTGTCCACGTGAGCGCGCTCCAGGATGTACGGCGGCAGGAAGCGCAACACCGTATCGCTGGTGCAGTTGATGAGGATGTGCCGCTTGAGCATCTCAGCGACAGTGAGTTTGGCAAGATCGGCGGAATCGAGCTCGGCGGCAAGCATCAAGCCCTTGCCACGTACATCGATGATGGTCTCATGGCGCTTTGCAAGGACGCGCAATTGGTCCTGAAAGTAGTCGCCGACCTCGGTCGCATGGTGAAGCAGATTTTCCTTTTCCATGTAGTCGATGACAGCGATGGCGACGGCGCAGGCCAGTGGACCTCCGCCAAAGGTGGTGCCGTGCATGCCTGCGTGAAAGGCGCGAGAGACTTCTTCCGTGCATAGAACGGCGCCCATGGGGATTCCCCCCGCAAGAGGCTTGGCCAGCGTGGTGATATCGGGCTGAATGCCATAGTGCTGGTAGGCGCACCACTTGCCCGTACGGCCCATGCCGCATTGAATCTCATCCGCGATGAGCAGCGCGCCGGTGGAGTCACAAAGCGCGCGAGCTGCGTCGAAAAATTCCTGCGTGAGGGGACGCACGCCGCCCTCGCCTTGGACGGCTTCGACAAGAATGGCGCAGACGTCATTCGAGAACTTGGCGCGCAAATCGGCAACATCGTTGAAGCGGACGAACTCCACGCCGGGAACAACGGGGCCGAAGGGCTCGCGGTACTTTGCCTTGTAGGTGGTGGACATGGCGCCAAAGGTGCGGCCATGGAAGCTTTGTTCGAGAGCGAGAAACTTTGTGCCGATGTGTTTGCCTTCGCCGCGCAGCATGCCTGCATGAACGCGGGCCAGCTTCAGTGCGCCTTCCCATGCTTCCGTGCCGGAGTTGGCGAAGAACGCCCGGTCGAGGCCGGTGCGCTCGGTGAGTCGCAGTGCTACCTCGGCCTGCCCCTCATGAAAGTAGAGATTCGAGGTGTGAATGAGCGCGTGGCTCTGGTGGGCAATGGCTTCCTCAATCACGGGATTGCCATAGCCGAGGGCATTGACGCCAATGCCGCTGAGCAGGTCGAGATAGCGCGTGCCCTCCTCGTCGATGATGTACGCACCCTGGCCTCCGACAAACAGGATGGGGTTGCGCTCATAGGTGGAAAGCAGCAGCCGCGCCTCGGCGGCGCGAATTTGATCGAGTTTCGTCAATTCCATTTCTCCTCAGGCCACCATCACTTCGGTGCCGTGGGCTACGCGGGAGCTGCACAGGTCGGGCAACGAGCCGGCCGCTTCCGCGGGCAAAATCCTTACGCGCTTGACGCCGTTCAGCAGAGCCTCACGGCAGGCGCTCAACTTGGGCAACATGCCGCCGGAGATGATTGCGTTCTTGGCCATCTCGGCGATCTGATCTATGCTGAGCCATCGGAGTACTTCGCCGTTCGCACCCTTGACGCCGGGAACATCGGTGAGGAAGACGAGTGCGTCGGCGTGGCATGCAATGGCGCAGGCCGCGGCCATTTCGTCGGCGTTGATGTTGTAATACTCGCCATCGAATCCAAGAGCCATGGGGGAGATCACGGGGACACCGTTCAATTGCCAGATGCTATCGAGCCAGCGCGGATCGCTGGCCACGATTTCGCCAACATAGCCGAGATCGGGTGCGGTCCGCTTCTTGCGCGCGCGGAAGAGCAGTCCATCGCCGCCGGAAAGACCAACTGCTGGCGTTCCCAGTGCGCCGAGGGCGGCTACGAGGCTCTTGTTTACCTTGCCGGCGAGGACCATCAGGGCGACATCGCGGGTTTCCGCGTCGGTGACGCGCAGGCCGGCGATAAACTCGCTCTTCTTGCCGATGGCCTTGAGCATGCGGGTCAACTGCACCCCCCCACCGTGGACCACGGCCACCTGGTTGCCATCGCGCACCAACTCGGAGACGGCGCGAGTGCAACCTTCCAACAGCAACGGAGTCTCAAGGCCCGCTCCACCCAATTTGACGACATACTTCATTCGAGCCCCTCCGCTTCGCCCCAACCCAGCATGACGTTCATATTTTGCACGGCCTGGCCGGACGCGCCCTTCAACAGGTTGTCCAGGCAACTGACGACGACCGCGCGGCGGCCGTCGGCGGCCAGTTGGAAGCCGATGTCGGCGTAGTTGGTCCTGACGGAGTATTGAATCTGCGGCAGCGTTTTTTCGTAGATGCGCACCATTGGACTGGCTGCGAAAAAATCGCGGTAGACGCGGGAAATGCTTGCCGCAGTCTGCGTATCGCGAAAGTGGACGTAGATGGTGGAGAGAATGCCACGCGGAATCGGCAGCAGATGGGGCGTAAAGACGATCTGGTTTGCTTCGATACCGATCTGCTCCAGCAGCTCTCCGGTGTGGCGATGGGTAAATACGCCGTAGGCGGAGAGATTGTCGGCCGCGTTCATGAAATGGGTCTTCGTGGTGGGGGCCTTGCCGGCGCCGCTTACGCCGCTCTTCGAGTCGGCGATAATGCCGTGATCGAGGTCGACGAGTCCGGCGGCCACCAGCGGGCGGAGGGCGAGGATGATGGAGGTTGCATAACAACCGGGGTTGGCGACAAGGCGCGCGCCGGCGATTTGTCCACGATGCAACTCGGGCATGCCGTAAACGGCTTGCTCCTGGATGGCCGCTGCCTGTTCGGAGCCTTCGTCCTCGAAGGCATAGACCGCGCGGTTGGCCGATTCGGTGAGGCGCCACGCGCCGCTTAGATCAATGACACGCAGGCCGCGCGCGAGTGCCTGTGGAACCCATTCGCGAGATTGCTCGTGCGGGGTGGCGAGGAAGAGAACTTCCACGTCGAGATCGGAAAGCAGATTCCACGAGAATGGTTGCATTCTCAACTCGTGACTGCCGTGGCTGCCGGCCAATTGCGGATGAATCTCGGCGAGGGGAATGCCGCCGCGAACAACGTCTTCAGAACTCACGCGGCCTGCAAAGACGGGCGGCGAGGCCTTTAGGCGGGGATGGCGCAACAGCAATCTGGCCAACTCCGCGCCCGCGTACCCCGTAACTCCCACAACTGCGATTTGTACCGTGTTGGTCATGATTCCAAAATCGTCCTCAGTCGGGCTTCTACTTCAGATGCACGGCGCGGATCGGGACAAATGACCAGAACGGTATCGTCGCCGGCAACCGTGCCCACTACCTCCGGCCACCCTTCGTGGTCCAAGGCCGCGGCCAGCGGTTGGGCTCCGCCCATCACCGTAACCACAACCACCTGATTCATTGCCTGGCGCACGCGCAGACCAAAGCTCTCGATCATCTCCGCCACTGAGGGCGGACTGTCGTCTTCCACTGTAGCGCCTGTGCCGTTGCCGTTGGGCAGGGAATAACCGCCCGGGCCCTTGAGGAGGCGCAGTTCGTGAATGTCGCGCGAGAGAGTGGCCTGTGTAACCTCGAAGCCGCGACGGCGCAGCTTGCGGCGCAACTCGTCCTGGTTGGTCACCGGGGCGTTGGCTATCAGATCTCGTATCGCGTTGTGTCGTTGAAACTTCATTGCTGCTTTCCGTCACAGCCAATTAGGGCCAAATCGAAAGCGCCGCTCGCAGTGCTGCGGCCGCGCATGTATAAATATACACCTGAAATGCATAAGTATGCAAAACTGTTTTGCCGTGTTTATGGATAATTTCACGGCGCCCCAATAATTGGGACTGGAAGCGTGGGCCTTCCCCGTCTGGTCCGCTGCGATAGGGCAGTTTTTCACACCGTAAGGTCAAAAGCCGGCAGCGGTCGGACAGAAATCTGCAATCCGCGAAACGGGAGATGTATTCTTGAGTCCAGCGTACAGTGTGAACCACCACGAGATTTTTCCAGGACCCCTTGTGGGGCAGGATTGCGGGTTTACACTACGAGGCAAATCCAGGGTTCGGTGCGGGCGGGCAATCCTTTTATCCCTCTGCGCTGATACACTCACCTCTGGCCTCGGCGCAGGATTGTCCGTGTGCCCTATTTCAATCAAATGACACTTATTCCTCAGATTTCCACCATCAATGACCTTTTTCGCCGCGTGTCCGCGGCAGCCAACCCACGTGCCGTTCTCTACCAGGACGAACTCGGGCAATGGCAACCGATTTCCTCCGACCAGATCTACCAACGGGTCCGCGCGCTGGCGGAAGCCTTTTTGGCTTGGGGCGCGCAAAAAGGCGACCGTATCGCCCTGATCAGTGAGAACCGCTGGGAGTGGGCTGTCACCGACTTCGCTACGCTGGCCATCGGCGCCGTCGATGTACCGATCTATCCCACGCTGACCGGCGACCAGGTGGCAGAGTTGGTGCGGGATGCGGGTTGCCGTATCGCCGTGGTTTCTACCCGCCAGCAGTTCGACAAGCTGAACGCCGTACGTGAAAAGACACAACTGGAGCGAGTCCTGATCATGGATTCGGCCGCCGCTCCCGAAGGGGCGATCGCTTTCAGCACTGTGATGGCCGGAGCGGATGAGCGCGGCAGCGAGCACGACCCGGTCTTCGACGCGCTGGTGCGCGCCGTGGAGCCGACCGACCTGGCCACGCTTATTTATACTTCGGGGACTACCGGCGAGCCCAAGGGTGTGGCCCTGACCCACGGCAACATCGCCGCAAACCAGAACTTTGCCTCTGTGGAGTTCGAATTCAGCCCGGCGGATGCGTTGATCTCCTTCCTGCCTCTTTCGCACGTGACGGCTCGCGCGCTGGATTACGTGATGTACTCCTACGGGGTGCAGGTGGCCTATTGCTCGAAGTTTGACAAGCTGCCCGAGGCAATGCGCGAGATCAGGCCCACGGTGTTCGTAGCGGTGCCGAGGGTCTTTGAAAAGATCCGCCAGGAGGCCGAGCGCCGCGCGGCCCTGTCGCCGCTGAAGAAGCGTCTGCTTTCCTGGGCGGTGCAACTTGGCGCTGGCTACAAGGACATTGTTTATGACGGTCATCGGCCCTCGTCGTTGGCGTGGAAACTGGCTGACAAGCTGGTCTATTCCAAGGTGCGCGAGGCGTTTGGAGGCAGGGTCAAGACTTTTGTCAGCGGCGGGGCGCCGCTGGGCATTGACACAGCCAACTGGTTCGCATCCGTAGGGATTGCTCTTTGGGAGGGTTATGGCCTGACAGAAACCTCGCCGCTGATTGCTCTGAACACGCCCCTTACCCACCGCCTGGGTACCGTGGGCCGGCGGATGGGTAACGTTGAGTGTAAAGTGGCCGAAGACGGAGAGTTGCTGGTTCGTGCCCCGTCGGTCTTTGGGGGCTATTGGCAAAAGCCGGCGGCTACGGCTGAGTGTTTCGACGAGGAGGGCTGGTTTCGCACAGGCGACATCGGCCATTTTGACGCGGACGGGTTCCTGACAATCACCGACCGCAAGAAAGAACTACTAAAAACCTCGGGCGGCAAACTCGTGGCGCCCCAGCCCATTGAAAGCAAGCTCAAGAACAGCCTGTTGGTGGCACAGGCCGCGCTGGTGGGCGACAAGCACAAGTTCATCTGTGCGTTGCTCTCGCCCAACTTCGCTGCGTTGGAGGAGTGGGCCCGGCATTGCGGGATCGCGGCAAGATCCCGGGCCGAACTGGTGGCCGATAAGCGTGTGCTTGCGCTCTATGAGGACATTGTCCGCGAGGTCAATGGCAGCTTGGCCAACTTTGAGACGCTGAAGCGGTTCCGCGTCGTGGCCGAGGAGTGGACGCAGGAGACCGGCGAGCTGACTCCTTCAATGAAGCTCAAGCGCCGCGCGATTACGGCACGTTATGCGGCGGTAATCGCCGAACTTTACGCCGACGAAGCAACCGCACGCGGCGAATCGGGTAACTGAGGCCCTTGCCCAGCCCTTTGCGAAACAGTCCGCGCTTGATCCACATTCGATTCAGACCGCGGAAGAACGGCGCGCCCCAGGCGCTCACCGCCAGCAGGCTGCCAAACACGATGACGGCGTCGATGCTGACCCGCCCAGAGCGCGACCAGTAGACGTCGGGTTCCAGATTGAGCCACACGGCAAACTCGTCCAGGGTGAGCGCCGCGCCGACGCCATAGCTGACCGACATCAGCCGGCTGAAGAAGATGGATAGGGGCGAGTGGGACCTTCCCAGGTCGAGCAGCCAGCCGTAGCCCACCAAGAGCAGGATGAGGATGCCCCACACCAGGTGGTGGATATGGAGGCCGCGCACCATGACCCACCCGAAGGGGCCTTCATTGTGCATGATCAGTCTGACCAGGATTCGGACGCCCAGGAAAGTGAGCAGGAAGGAAACCGAGGCGATGAACATGCGTCGCCGCGGCCGGTCGGGAATGGTGGTGCGGATGAGGAATCCCAGCCGGGTCAACTGCAGAAGCAGCAGCAGCAGGGCGACGACCAGGCTGGCAAAGACCAGCAGCAATAAAGCTCCAGTTCCGGGCATACCTTATTGAACCATTGGGGCACGCTGAACCCAACAAAGAATTGGCCATGAGTTCCTGTTTGGAAACGCGTGAGCGCGGTCACGAATTTTCTTTACAACTGCGGAGTACACTAGTTAAGGCGTCAAGTCCGGTGAATAGCCCGGTAGAGGCGTACCGTTCCAGGGAGATATTCCCGGCCCGGCCGAGGCGGCCGCGCAAATTCGATGAGGAGATTTTACGATGCGAGTTGCTTTATTGACCGGTGGCGGCGATTGCCCCGGACTGAATGCGGTGATCTACGCGGCTGTGAAAAAGGGCATCAACCACTATGGCGACGAGTTTATCGGTTTTCTTAATGGCTGGCGCGGAGTGCTGGACAACAACTTCATTCCCCTCACTCTGGAAAACACCGACGGCATCCAGTTGAAGGGCGGCACAATTCTTCACTCCTCACGAACCAACGTGAAGAAGATCCCGGGCGGCATCGAGAAGGTTCAGGAAGTCCTGAAGGCCAACAATATCGACGCTCTGATTGCCCTGGGTGGGGACGACACGCAGTCGGTGACCCTGTTTCTGAGCGAGCACGGGGTGCCGAGCGTAGGCGTTCCCAAGACCATCGACAACGACATCAGCGGCACCGACCAGACCTTCGGTTTCGACACTGCTGTTGCTATTGCTACCGAGGCTGTTGACCGCATCCACACCACCGCCGACTCCCACAACCGCGTGGTCGTGGTGGAGGTAATGGGCCGCGATGCGGGCTGGATTGCTTATGCCTCTGGCGTGGCCGGCGGGGCGCACGTGATCCTGGTTCCCGAGAAGGAGATCGATATCGACCATGTGTGCGCGCTGCTCAAGTACAACTACGATCACGGCAAGCATTACGGCGTGGTTGTGGTGGCCGAGGGTTGCCATCTGCCGGAGGTTGGGCAGGTGGTCGGATCCGCGCAGGTGGACTCGTTCGGTCATGCGCGGCTTTCCGGCATTGGCGAGGCGCTTGCCGAGTTGATCGAGGAAAAGACCGGCTTCGAGACCCGCTCAGTGAATCTGGGACACACCCAACGCGGAGGTGTTCCCACGGCGTACGATCGCACCTTGGGCCAGCGCTACGGCCTGCATGCCATCGACATGGTCCACGACAAGAAATGGGGCCGGATCGCGGTGCTCAAGGGCTTGGACATCACCGACATCACCATCAAGGAAGCTATCGCCACCAACCGCCGCCTCGATCAGCGCTTCTTTGATGTAATCGCAGATCTGGAAGCGAAAGTCTAGATTCGCTGCAACTTATCAGTAAACAGAAGGCCATCCTTATCACGAGGGTGGCCTTTCTCTTTGGGAAAACGGGCCACTGCAACTCATCGTCTTTGCATTCCAGTGATGCTGAAATTGCTATAAAGTTGGGCTGTGCTTTATCGCATCTACACTCCCGAAGACTTTGCTGAGCTGTATGCGATCGAGGCGGCCTGCTTTGAGCCGCCATTTCGTTTTGGCCGCGGATATATGCGACAGCTTGTCGGTCTCTCCAATGTGGCGACCTGGATCGCAGCAGAAGACGGGAAAATGGCCGGTTTTGCCATCGTTGAGTGGACCGTGGATGCGGGCGAAATCATTGCCTACATTCAGACCATTGAAGTCATTCCAGATCGGCGCGGCTACGGCATTGGCGGCGAATTGCTGCGCCGCATCGAGGGCTCAGCGCGGGCCGCGGGCGCTCAAGTGATCTGGCTTCATGTGGATGCAGAGAACACCAGTGCGCTTCGCATTTACCAGGCACATGGCTTTCACCGCGAGGGCATGGAAGAGAACTACTACCCACTGGGACGGGCGGCACTGATATACGCGAAGCCGCTGGGCGCCACGATGGGAAGTTAGTGGATCGGCAATAAGTGCGCCGACTGACGGCTCCAATCGGTTGCCGTTCGCAATTACCGATGCGCGTAAAATAAGGACAGCATTCATGTCAATCAGCAATCCGAATCTCCCCAAGTCAATTCTGGCCTTCAGGGCTTACAACTCCCAAATGTTCCTGCGCGATCTGTTGGCGGGGATCACTGTGGGGCTGGTTGCTTTGCCCCTTGCAATGGCCTTCGGCATTGCTTCGGGGGTTACTCCGCAAGCAGGCCTTTATACTGCAGTGGTTGCCGGATTCCTGATCTCCGCGCTGGGCGGTTCGCGCACCCAGATCGGAGGACCCACAGGCGCATTCGTGGTGATTGTGGCCGGCATTGTGGCCCGGTTTGGCATGAGCGGCCTGGCCATGGTCACGGTGATGGCTGGCCTCCTGCTCTTGCTGATGGGCGTCACGGGGCTCGGTGGCGCCGTCCGCTTTATCCCGAGGATGGTCGTCATCGGGTTCACCAACGGCATTGCCATCCTGATTGCGTCCACGCAGATCAAGGATTTTTTCGGTTTGCGCACCGGGGCGGTTCCAAGCGAGTTTCTGCCACGCATCAAGCTGCTCGTCGAGCACTTTGCCAGCCTGAATCCAGCGGCTCTTGGGCTGAGCCTGGGTACGCTCTCGATTCTGCTGCTTCTTCCGCGCTTCACAAAACGTGTTCCTGCGTCAATCGTTGCGGTGCTGGTCTGTACCGGGGTATGCGTCCTGTTTCACCTGCCGGTGGAGACTATCGGCAGCAAGTTCGGTGGGATTCCCCGGGGTCTGCCGCCCTTTGCGATACCCGACTTCCACTCCGAACATATTCTGCCGCTGATCCCTTCGGCGTTTACCGTGGCATTGCTGGCAGCACTGGAGAGCATGCTTTCGGCTGTGGTGGCCGACGGGATGACCGGCGACCGGCATAACCCGAACGTGGAACTGGTGGCGCAGGGTATCGCCAACATCGTCTCGCCGATGTTTGGAGGCATTCCGGCCACCGGGGCCATTGCGCGCACCGCGACGAATATCCGTGCGGGAGCGCGCTCACCGGTTTCGGGCATGGTGCATGCGGTCATTCTGCTGCTCATCCTGCTCATAGCAGCGCCATTGGCGAGCTATATTCCGTTGGCTACGTTGGCTGCAATTTTGTTTGTGGTGGCTTACAACATGGGCGAATGGCGCGAGATTGGCCCCATTCTGCAGATGGACGTGACGGCGATATCGGTCTGGATAGTTACCTTTGCGCTCACGGTTTTTGCCGATCCCACCGTGGCTGTCGGCGTTGGAATGACGTTGGCCGCGCTGCTATATATCTATCGTGTTGCCGAAACCACAACGGTGTCCCCGGTAACCGACGAATATATCCGCGACGGCCTGCCCCATGTGCTGCAAGGGCGAATCTTGCCGCCTTATGTTACGTTGCTGCGGATTCACGGACCATTCCTGTTTGGCACTACCGAGAAGCTAGTGGAGGAGACGGTAAATCTGGAGGTCTTTGCCCCGGTTGTGATCCTGCGCTTGCGCAACATGACTGCGATTGATGCCACCGGCATTCACGCCATCGAGACTTTTGGCAAGCGTCTGCACGAATCGGGCAGAACCCTGTTGCTCTGCGGAGCGATGCAACAGCCCTCGAAGCTGCTGCACGGGCCGCGGTTCCTTGACCGGGTGGGCCGCGAGAACATCATGCCGAACATTCAGGCCGCGCTGGACCGGGCGAAAGAGATTCATACGGCGCAGCCCGATGCGATGGCGAGCTGAGACCACGGTAACCAATACGTGCGACGGACCGAGCCACCTGGCCGGGTTGCTGGATGTTGTTCCAATTATTTGCTGACAGCCTGGGTACCCTTGATGAAGGCTGCGACGCGGTCATGGAGCTGCTTCAGCGACTCGTCGCGGACGTAGACCATGTGTCCGGACTCGTACCACGCGTACTCGATATTCTTGGCCAGGGACTGCGGGATGGGCAGATGCTTCTCTTCGTAGGCTGCGGCGAAGAAAGGTGTTGCCAGGTCGTAGTAGCCGCCATTGACCATGATCCGGAGGCGAGGATTGGTTTTGAGCGCCTCGGCCAGATCGTTGGCCACGTTGAGGCTGATCGGGTTCCCTCGGTGCGCCGGGTCCCAGTGGAAACCTCCAAACAAGGCCTCAGGCAGGTAGGTCAGGCCTTCGCCATATTTCAGGTCGCGGCGCACATAGTCGTTGAAGAGCGCAACGTAGGCAGACGAGATAGCCGAGCTTTGCGGGTCGTATTCGGCGTTTTCACTCAAGGGGTTCAGGTTAGGGCCGGAGAAGCGCGTATCGAGCCGGCCGGTAGTGAGGTCCTGGTCGTCCTGCAGGGTCTTCTCGAACTCGCCGCCGCTGACGCGAAGATTGGCTTTGAGCAGATAGGCCACGGGCAGGCCAGTATAGTCGTGGAGCTTCTCGGCTACTTGCTGCTTCTCCTCGGCTGTCAGGTCGGTTCCAAGGGCCAGGGCGTGGGTGTAGGGGCCCATGGCGAAGTCTTCCACCTCTTTTAGGAAAGGCTCGAGCGCCGCCGGTTGCTGGGGCAGCTTCTTGTGATACCAGGCCGTGGCGGCATAGGTGGGCAGTGCCAGGACATAGGGCAGGTCCACGCCGGGGTTGCCACTGGGGCCGTCAATATCGGTTGTAAAGTTGAAGATCTGTGAGAGCAAAATGACGCCGTTGAGGTCGATGTTCTTCTGGTTTTCGAGGATGTTGGCGAGGACGGCGGAGCGGGTGGTGCCGTAGCTCTCCCCGAAGATGTACTTGGGCGAGTTCCAGCGGTTGTATTTGGTGATGAAACGAGCGATGAAACGGGCGAAGGCGTTGGCGTCTTCATCTACTCCCCAGAAGGCTTTCTCGGCATCCTTGCCGACGAGTCGACCGAAGCCGGTACCGGGCATGTCGATGAAAACAAGATCGCTCGTGTCGAGCAGAGAGTAGGCGTTATCGACCAGCTTGTAGGGCGCAGCGGGCAGATGCTGGTCGCCGTCGGTTACCACATGCTTGGGACCAAGAGAGCCCATGTGCAGCCAGACGGTTGAGCTGCCGGGACCGCCATTGTAGAAAAAGGTGATGGGGCGGTCTTCAGCTTTTGCGTCTTTCTTGAAATAAGCAACATAAAACATACGTGCTACAGGAGTTGCATCTTTCGGCTCCTTGGGCTCGGAAAGGGCGAGCTGGCTGCCTGGCTGGGGCTTGCCGTCCGCGCCGAGCTGCGCATCCTGGGCGTCGGTGGCTCCTATCGTGAGCGTGCCTGCGATGGCGGTGTAGACGATGTGCTGGCCGCCTGCGTCGATCGTGCCTTGGGTCGCGGCTTCGGTTGCGGGAGCCTTTTCAGGAGTCTTTTCTGCGCTGGCGGCAGGTTTGGCTTCGGGCGTGTCATCGTCGGCGTGGAGCAGGGCAGGAGCAAAGAAAAGTGCCGCAAACATAAGCAGGGCGACTGGGAGCGATTGGGAACCAGGCATTCTAGTGTCTCCGGACAGGAAATTTGATTTGGAAGAGAGCTTGCAAATACGGTTTCGGAACTATCTCACTTCTGGACTTTGTCAAAGGACTGTTTTTCAGTGATTCTGGGGCGGTTTTCAGCTTGCAGCTCCCTGGAAACCTGCTCGACTTCGCGGAAGACGCGCAAAAGATTGCCGCCCAGGATCTTGCGGCAGTCCTCGGCGGAATAGCCGCGCGCCATCAACGCCGCGGTGATCTTGGGCATGTCGGCAGGGGAGTCGAGGCCTTCGGGCAACTGGCCGCTGACGCCATCAAAGTCCGAGCCGAGACCGACGTGGTCCACCCCGGCCACCTTGGCGATGTGGTCGATATGATCGATGAGGACCGAAAACGGGGGACGGGGGATGCGGTCGGCGTAGGCGCGCTGGATCTTTTCAATTTCGTCGTAGGTGACTTCCTTGCCTTCGGCTTTGGCCTTGGCTTTCAAATCTTCGACGGCCTTCCTGGCTTCAGGCTCGATGGCTTTCTGGGCATCTCGGTAAGCCTGCGACAGGAAACCGGAGTAGAAGTTCACCTGGACAACCCCACCTTTGGAGTTGGGACCACCTGAGTTGGCCACGGCGCGGAGCATGTCGTCGGTCATGTTGCGAGGGGCGTCGCAAAGAGCGCGAGCAGAGGAGTGGGACGCAATGACGGGTGCCCGAGTGATAACCAAAGTTCGGTAGAATGTGCGGTCTGACACGTGCGAGATATCAACCATCATGCCCAGGCGGTTCATCTCATAGACCACGTCTTTGCCGAATTCGGTGAGGCCTTCTTTGGTGTGGGGGATGGATGTATCCGTAATGTCGCCGGAACTGTCGGCCCAATGATTGGAGTTTGACCAGGTGAGGGTCATGTAGCGGACGCCGAGGGCATAATACTGGCGGAGGAGGGCCAAAGAGTCTTCAATGGAGTGGCCGCCTTCAATACCCATGAGGGCCGCAAACTTATGATCCCTATGGGCTTGCTCGATGCCGGCGGGAGTAGTGACAAACTCGATCTGATCGGGGTGCCGGGCGGCTTGTTGCTTGACGGAATCAATCAATTCCAGAGTCCGGCGGGCGTATTGGCCCTTGTAGAGATTGGGCTCAACCCAGATTGAGAAGAACTCGGCGCCGAGGTTCCCTTTGTGAATGGAGTCAAGATTGAGGTTGCCGTCACCGAGGGGGTCGGACAGATCAAAGTGATCATCCAGAAAGCGTTGCGGGGTGTCGGCGTGGGTGTCAATTACGATGGCAGAGCGATGGACCTGGTCGGGGGTGGGCATTTTGGGGGTTGGCTTTGACTGGGTTTGGGCGCAGCAAAGGGCTGGGACGACGAGGAGCACAAGAGTAAGCGAGGCACGGGCACGCATAGGCTTGGGATGAGTGTATACCGGCAGAACCGGGAAAACTGATACGGATTGTGCATGAAGCTCGACGTCCACGCTGTCGCTCTGCTCAAGCCGTTAGAATTGCCGAATCCTATCCTTGCGAGGCGAAATGGGATCAACTCTCTCTTCAACTCAGGACCGGAATCCTAAAACGGGCAACAAGCCGGGCTCTGCCTCCGCGCGCTTGTTCCTCGGTATTGGGATTGTGGCCCTGGTTTTGGCCGCGGTGTATCTGTTCAAGACGAATCCGGCGACAGGCAGATGGGCGCAGGCTTACGATCCGACGGGCGTCTGGTGGGTGTCGACGATGGTTGCGGCGCTGCCGGTAGTGGTGCTGTTGGGGACCATGGCAGTCTTTCGTCTGAAGGCGCATGTAGCGTCGATTTTGGGGTTGGCGACAGCGGTGATGGTAGCCATCGTGGTGTTTCATATGCCCGTCCGGCTGGCGCTGAGCGCGACTGCCTACGGCGCTGGCTACGGAATCTTTCCTATCTGCTGGATCATCGTGCCGGTGATCTTTCTGCACCAGTTGACAGTGAAGACGGGGCTGTTTGAGGGGCTGCAGCAGAGCCTGGCCAACATTACCGACGATGGGCGTTTGCAACTGCTGCTCATTGCGTTCGGACTAGGCTCTTTTCTTGAGGGCTGTGGGGGCTTTGGCGCACCAGTCGCGGTGAGCTGCGCCATCCTGATCAGTCTCGGATTCCGCCCGATTCAAGCGGCGGGGTTGTCGTTGATTGCCAATACCGCTCCGGTGGCCTTCGGATCGCTGGGCATCCCGACCATTGCGCTGCACGCAGTGACCGGGGTGGATGTGCTGCTGCTTTCCAGGACGATCGCGATCATACTAGTTCCGTTTTGCGTGCTGCTGCCGTTCTGGCTGGTCTGGACCTACGCTGGGTTTCGCGCCATGGTGGAAGTTTGGCCGGCGATTCTCGTTGCGGGTGTGCCCTTTGCTCTAACGCAATACATGATGGCCGCGTATACCGGACCAGGGCTGGTGGACATCACGGCCGCCATGACGACGATCGTTGCGCTGATCGTGTTCCTGCGGTTCTGGAGGCCGCGGCGGGTGCTGAATGCAAAGGGTGAGGAGACGACCGGACAGATGCGCGTGAGGCATGAACAGAGCGCCGGTGCGACTTTCAAGGCCTGGTTGCCGTGGCTGACGCTGAGTGTGATGGTTTTCGTGTGGGGAATTCCGCGATTTTCGCAATGGGCGGACGCGAAAACCTCAATCAATATTCCAGTGGTGGGGTTGCACAACGTGGTGCAACGGGTCCCGCCGGTGGCGGTGAAGGCTACGGCCGAGGCGGCCGTGTTCAACCTGAACTGGTTGACTGCGACAGGGACAGGGATTCTGGTGGCAGCGGTACTGGCAGGGTTTCTGATGGGATTGGGGCCACAGACGCTGGCGAAGGCGTTTGCGGAGACGCTGTTCAGCGTGCGGCTCACGATGATAACGATGGCGGCTATGCTGGCGCTGGGCTACGTGATGCGCTATGGCGGACTGGACGCGACGCTGGGTCTGGCATTTGCTCGGACAGGTGCACTGTATCCGTTTTTCGGAACGTTGATTGGATGGGTGGGCACGGCGACGACGGGCTCCGACACAGCGTCGAATGTGGTGTTCGGCAGCCTGCAACAGGTAACCGCGCGGCAAATCGGCGTGTCGCCGGTGCTGATGACCTCAGGCAACGCTGCCGCTGGAGTGATGGGCAAGATGATCGCTGCGCCCAGCGTCGTGGTAGCCAGCACGGCAACGCAGAGCTACGGGCAGGAAGGGACGATTTTGCGGTACGTCTTCCTGCACAGCTTGGCGCTGGCGGCGCTGGTGGGGATGGTTGTATTCCTGATGGCGTATGTGGCGCCGTTTACGGGGCTGGTGGGGAAGTAGCGTGCTATCCCATCCTTGCCGCGAACATACGCGTCAAGGATGGGTGCCCGGTTCTGTGGTTGGAGTGCGAAAAGCAACAGATGTGTGGGCCGCCACACAGCGGGACGTTCACTTGCTGTGGATCAGTCCGGACGGAGGACGGTCCGCCGGGGCTGAAGCCCACTCCTTGTTTGGCTTGCTGCCCATGCGGAACCGCAGTTCGCCGCCGGCGAGGATATCGGCATTGGTAAACCAGGAACGGGTCAACTCTTTACCGTTCAGTTCCGCGCCTTGGATAAACACGTTTTCATGCGAGTTATTCTCGGCAACCACGGTAAACGTGGTGCCAGCGGCTGGGTTATGGATGGTGGCCCGATTCACCAGCGGACTGCCGATAACATACACTCCGGTCACCGCGTTGACCGGATAGAAACCTAGCGCCGCGAAATTAAACCAGCTCGACAACTGCCCGCAATCGTCGTTGCCCGGAATGCCGGCGGGCGTGTGATTGTAGAGCGCCGCAACCTTGCGAACCCAATACTGCGTTTTCCAGGCCGCACCCGCGAACGGGTACAGGTAGGGAATATGGTTGCTTGGTTCGTTACCCTGGGCGTCCTGCCCCACCATGCCGGTGACGTCGGGCTGCGATTCATAGATCTCTGAAGGAGCGGTAAACAGCGCGTCCAGCTTGGCGATGAACGGCTGATCTCCGCCATACAGATCAATCAGGCCCTGCACATCCTGCATGACGTTAAAGCTGGCCTGCCAGGCATCGGATTCTGTGTAATCTTCATGGTATTGTTCGTTGGGCCGAAAGGGTTCCCGCCATTTTCCATCTTCCGTCCTGCCCCGCATGAAGCCAGTCACGGGGTCAAAGATGTTCTTGTAGTTCTGGCTCAGTTTGTAGAACATCGCGGCGTCATCCGGCTTTCCCAATAACTCCGCCATAGCTCCGACGCACCAGTAGTCGTAGGCGAAATCCAGGGTGCATGAAACGGATTGTTTGTTCGGCCCTGCTGGCACATAGCCGTAATGGCGGAATTGTTCCTGCAGGTCCTTGTTGCCGTTGGCCGTCGCGCCCACAAGGGCGGTATCCCGCATGGCCGCGTAGGCGGCTTGAACATCAAAGTCCCGGAATCCCTGCGCGTAGGCTGCCGCGATCATGCCTACAACATGGAACCCAGTCATGGCCCATGTTTCATTGCCCCACAACGGCCACACGGGAAGCGAGTGCTGGTCAAGATGCGTGTAATCGGCCAATAAGGTGCGGATGATGTCCTTGATGCGCCGCGGCTGCATAAGCATGATGAAAGGAAATTCGCCGCGATAGATGTCCCAGATGGAGAGCGTAGTGTATTTCGTGAAACCTGGATTGGAATGATTGCGGTGATCCTGTCCGCGATAGGTTCCATCCACGTCATTGTAAGTCGCAGGCGAGGTCAGGCCATGATAGGCGCCGGTAGCAAAGACCTGACTGAGCGACTTATCGAAGAGGTCGGCATCCAGGACGGCGAGTTCCCGGCTCCAAACCTGTGCAGCCTGGCGAACTAGAGCATCGAAATCCCAGTGCGGAATTTCCGCGGTCAGGTTTTTCGCAGCGCCTTCGACGCTTGTGCCGGATAGCCCCACGCGAATCACCAGCGGTTCCGAGCCAGGCGCCTGGGTGAAGATGGCTTTGATTTGCTGGCCTGTTAACTTGTCTCCCGCAGAGGCGGAGCTTATCTTGCCATCCACGTTCACCTGCACTGAAGCGACGGGGCGCGAGAACTCCATGACAAAGTAGACCTGCCTGTCGACCGCCCAGCCGTGGGTGCAGCGGATGCCGCTGATGCGGGAATTGCTCTCAATGTTCAACTCCGCCTGATACACCGTGCAGCCGAGGCCATGGACCAGATCCACGATGACTCCCCGGTGCGTCTGGGACGGAAGATTGGGATAACCATACCGGTGCATGCCGCAGCGGGTAGTTGCGGTAACTTCCGCCTGCACATCGGGAGTTTGCAGATGCACCCCGTAATACCCGGCGCGCGAGACTTCTTTCTCGTGGGAGAAATAAGAGCAGTACCCGGGTCCTGATGCGCCGACCACCCAGCCCGAATTCCGCCCAATGGCCTCAATTTGCGCCTCCGCCTGCTTCCCCGGAACGCCGGCGTCCCAACTCCAGTTGCGCCCTTCGACAAGCGGCATCACCAGAACGTCGCCCAGGTCGGCGCCGCCAGTCCCCTGGACATGGGTATGACTGAAGCCCACCAAGACATTATCGGAATAGTGATAGCCCGAACAATGGTCCCACGAACTCATGTCATCCAAGGGACCCCAACGGGGTTCTGCCGGGCCGCTCGTATCCGGGCTCAGTTGCACCAATCCAAAAGGCGCCGTAGGTCCGGGAAACGTATGCCCATGCCAGCCCGTGCCGATTGCCGGTTGTACGTCGCGGATTGGGTACTGCCCCGATTCCTTTCGGGCGGAGGTTGTGGACTGCGCGTCTGCGCGACCCGTTGTTTCGATCAGGGCGCAGACGGGCACCACCGAACCAGCCGTCATCGCCGCACATGCTTTCAGAAAGTCGCGCCTGGGCAACTTCAACAACCCTTGATTCATCGCAAATCCTCCCTCTGGAGTCAGGCAATTATAGTTCCCGGCACCACGGCGGATCACGGTGCCGCCTGACGCGATTCCGATGCCGCGTTGTGCTCGGGCTGTTCAACCTCAGGCCAAGCTTCTGAATTTTCAGACATCTGCGCTAGCTTCGTGCGCGAGGCGGCGGGCAGATCGCGATTTGCCTCTTGCCGCACCAGCGAATGTAGCGGCCTTTTCGATCCGGAAAGAGGCGGAGCAAGAGTGGAAATACGGGTGTGCTGATTCAGCGCGGTCCGAAGATGCTTTGTAAACGGGGGAGGGATTTGGGCCGCCGGGCGGGGTACGAGGGTGTCTATTCCTTCAGAAATTTATCCCAGGAATCCTTCGCTTCCTGCCATGTTTCTTCCTGAATGAATATTTCGCTCGCTTTATGCCACTGTCCAAGCTGTTCGGGGCCACGATCGTTCAGCGCAACTTTGTAGGCTGGTGGACCATCGTCGCCTTTGGCTCTGGCAAGGATGGTGGCATCGTAGGCGATTCCTTTGTCCGTGATGACCAAAACCTTTTGACCAACATCAAGCATGGCGAATTCCTCCATTGGGGGACTTGTCAGGAAGTCTATCCCATTCCTTCCGCTTTTTCCTCAAGGAAGCGGGATTTCAACCGCTGGACAGTCCGCTTGGGCAGGACGTCTGGAGGCTAGAATCGAGGGTAGCTATGGCTGAATTCACGCATCTGCATTTGCATACGGAGTACTCGCTTCTGGATGGGGCTTGCGACATAACCAAGCTCGTGGACCGGGTGGCGGCGCTGGGGCAAAAGTCTGTCGCCATGACGGACCACGGGAATATTTATGGCGCGGTGCACTTCTTCAAGGCGGCCGAAGAAAAGGGTATCCACCCGATTCTGGGGTGCGAGCTTTATATCTGCAAACACGAAGATCATCGGGCGCCGGGTGAAGGGGACGAAAACAACCACCTTCTGGTTCTGGCGGAAAACGAAGAAGGTTACCGAAACCTGGTGCGGATTACGTCGGAGGCTTCGCTGCATGGGTTTTATCGCAAGCCCAGGGTAAGCAAGCGCTACCTGGCGGAACATGCAAAAGGGCTGATCGGGTTTTCAGGATGCCTGAGCGGGGAGCTGTGCGAGGTACTGGTGGCGGGCAACTACGACAAGGCTCGCGCGGTGGCGCAACAGTACGAGGACATCTTTGGGAAAGGCAACTTTTACCTGGAGATTCAGGATCAGGGCCTGACGGACGAGCGGAAGATTCATGAAGCGCTGTTCCGGCTGGAACGGGAGCTGAACATTCCGCTGGTGGCGACCAACGACTCGCACTACCTTTGCGGCGAGGACTCGCACGCGCACGACGTGATGCTCTGCGTGCAGACGGGGTCGAAGGTACATGAAAAGGAGCGGTTCCGGTTCGACAGCGACCAGTTTTTTGTGAAGAGCGGGGAGGAGATGGGAAGGCTGTTCCCTGATTCGCCGACGGTATTGCAGCGGACGATGGAGATTGCGGAGCGCTGCCGGCTGAAGTTGCACAAGGTGGACAACCCGTTTCCGGAATTTGCGGTGCCGGAAGGGCACACGATCGACAGCTATTTCGAGCAGGTGTGCCGGGAGGGTTACCGGAAGCGGCTGGAAACGGCGGTGCGGCAACTGGAACTGCGCGGTCTGCTGCGCTCGACCAGGGCCGAGTACGATGCGCGCCTGGAGCGCGAAATCGGCATCATCAAGCAGATGAAGTACTCAGGGTACTTCCTGATTGTGTGGGACTTCATCAAGTACGCGCGGGACCATGGCATACCTGTTGGTCCGGGGCGCGGGTCGGCGGCCGGCTCGCTGGTGGCGTATGCGATGGAGATTACGAATGTGGACCCGTTGCAGAATGTGCTGCTGTTTGAGAGGTTTCTGAATCCTGAGCGGGTTTCGATGCCCGATATCGACGTGGACTTCTGTATGAACCGGCGGGGCGAGGTAATCGACTACGTGACGCGCAAGTATGGGCGCGAACAAGTGGCGCAGATTATCACGTTCAACACCATGGCCGCGAAGGCGTCGATCAAGGACTGCGGGCGGGCGTTGGACATGCCATATGGGGACGTGGACCGCATTGCGAAACTGGTTCCGGCAACGATCGGGATGACGCTCGACAAAGCTCTGGAAGAGGTTGCGGAGCTGAGGAAGATCTATGACAACGATCAGGCGATTCGCGAGCTGATTGATACAGCAAAGAAGCTGGAGGGGTTGGTGCGCGGGTCGGGAGTTCATGCGTCGGCGGTGGTGATTGCGCCGCGGCCTTTGACGGAACTGGTGCCGCTGGCCAAGACAAAGAACGACGAAATTGTGACCGCGTACGACATGAAGGCCGTCGAGAAGATGGGCCTGCTGAAGATGGACTTCCTGGGGTTGACAACGCTGACGGTGATCGACGACTGCCTGAAGCTGATCGAAGCGAACCGCGGGGAGAAGGTGGATATAGAGGCGATTCCTCTGAACGACGAGGAAACATACAAGAAGGTGTTTCACTCGGCGCTCACATCGGGGGTGTTTCAGTTCGAGTCGAGCGGAATGCGCGACGTGTTGCGGCGGTACAGGCCGGAGACGGTGGAAGATCTGACGGCGCTGAATGCGCTGTACAGGCCGGGGCCGATCCAGGGCGGGATGATCGACGACTTCATCGAGCGCAAGTGGGGGCGGCGCAAGGTAGAGTACATGCTGCCGGAGATGGAGAAGGTGCTCAAGGAGACGTTGGGGGTGATCGTCTACCAGGAGCAGGTAATGCAGATTGCCAACGTGCTGGCGAGCTACTCGCTGGGCGAGGCGGACCTGTTGCGGCGGTCGATGGGAAAGAAGAATGCCGAGGCAATGGCCGAGCAGCGCGAACGCTTTATGAGCGGGGCAGAGGCGTTGGGGCATCCCAAGGCGACGGCGGGCGAAGTCTTCGACCAGATGGAGAAGTTTGCCGGGTACGGTTTCAACAAATCACATTCGGCCGCGTATGCGCTGCTGGCTTACCAGACGGCCTATCTGAAGACGCATTATCCGATGGAGTTTATGGCGGCGCTGCTGACGTCGGAGACCTCGAAGCCGGAGAACGTGGTGAAGTACATCGGCGAGTGCCGGGAGATGGGCATCCCAGTGGAGCCGCCAGACGTTCAGGTCTCGGGGGCGCAGTTTACACCGCATGGTGAGGCAATACGCTTCGGTCTGGCGGCGGTGAAGAATGTGGGCGCGAACGCGATCGAGTCGATCTTGAAGGCGCGCGCTGAGGTTGGTGGCCGTTTCAAGAGTTTCTGGGAGTTTTGCGAGAAGGTGGATCTGCGGGTGATGAACTCGCGGGTGATTCAGTCGCTGATCAAGGCCGGGGCGCTGGACTCGCTGGGCAAGCGTGGACAACTGTGGGCCGCGGTGGACAAGGCGATGGAACGGGCGCAAAGGGCACAAAAGGATGCGGCTCAGGGGCAAACGGGCTTGTTTGGCCTATTCGATGAAGCGCCTGGACGGGGACGCGACGTGGACGAACTGCCGCACGTGCCCGACTGGGAGGAGAGCGAGCGGCTGGCCAATGAAAAAGAGGTGCTGGGCTTCTTTGTCTCAGGGCATCCGCTGGATAAGTACGCGGAGAAGCTGCGCAATTTGACGGGGGTGATCCCGGTGGCGGAGGCGCTGGAGCGGAAGCCGCCGGAGAAGCGTTGGGGAACGCAGGCGGACCCGGCGGACGAAATTCAGGTAGCAGGGATGATTCTGGGACTGCGGGTGCAAAAGAGCAGGCGGGATCAGAAGCTCTACGCGCAGGCGGCGCTGGAGGATGCAACAGGGAAGATCGAACTGATCTGCTTTTCGCGGGACTATGAGCGGCTGGCCGGGCAGTTGAAGATTGAGGCGCCGGTGCTGGTGCGCGGGGTGCTGATGGGCGATGAGGATGCGGCTCCGAAGATTGCGGTGAGTTCGGTTCAGACGCTGGAAGCAGTGCAGGTGAAGCTGCCGGCCGGGGTTCGAATCAGGATCAACCTGGATCGGGCTACGGAGGAGATGTTCGCTGGACTGAAGAGCGCGGCGGATGCCGCGCCGGGTCCGGGGAAGGTAATGCTGCACCTGGAAAAGAAGGGCGAGTATGCCGTCATTCTGGAGCCGGAGGGGATGAGCGTGGCGGCGGACCGCAGCTGGGTAGAGGAGGTGGAGGAACTGGTGGGTAAAGGCGCGGTACAGGCGGTGGGGTAGAGGGCTGTTGCTGCCGAGGGTCTTGAAGCACGTTTATCAAGGAGGAGCAATGCAATATCGCCGGCTGGGCCACGGGCCGCTGGAGGTTTCTGAGTTGAGTTTCGGCACCTGGCTGACGGTGGCCGGTGGGATTGGCCGTGAGCAGGCGATCCGCTGCATTCATGCTGCGGTGGACCATGGAATTACCCTCTTCGATACGGCGAATCAGTATGGAGGGGGCGAGGCGGAGCGGGTGCTGGGCGAGGCGCTGCGAGACTACCCGCGGGATCGGTACATGGTTGCCACAAAGCTGTATTTTCCAGTGGGCGATGAGCCTGATCATGGGCTTTCAGCGGCGCAGATCGAGAAGCAGTTGAACCGGTCGCTGGAGCGGCTGGGGGTGGACGCGATCGATCTTTACCAGTGCCATCGGTACGATAAGGAGACGCCACTCGAAGAAACGATGGAGGCACTGGATCGAGCCGTCAAATCCGGCAAGGTGCGGGCCATCGGGTTCAGCGAGTGGACGGCGGAGCAGATCGAGGCTGCGGCGGCGATTACGAGCGGGAGTGGGCTGACGGCGTTCAGTTCAAGCCAACCACAATATTCGATGCTGTGGCGCAAGCCGGAGGCCAAGGCTTTTCCCGCCTGTGCGCGGCACGGGATCGGGAACCTGGCGTTTTCACCGCTGGCGCACGGTGTGCTGACGGGGAAATATGCACCGGGGCAGCCACCGCCGCCGGGCAGCCGGGCAGCTAGCGAGCAGATGAACGTCTTCATGGAGTCGGCCGGTCGGCATTTCCGGTCAGATTACCTGCTGGAAGCGGTCGCGCAACTCAGGCCAATTGCGGCGGAACTGGGTCTGACGATGGCGCAGATGGGTTTGGCTTGGGTGCTGCGGAGGCCGGAGGTAGCTTCGGCTATCATCGGGGCTTCGCGGCCGGAACAGATTACGGATAATGTGCGGGCTGTGGGGGTAACGCTCCCTGCGGAAGCGCTGGAACGGATCGACCGGGCGGTGGGCGGGGTTGTGGCTTGGGCTTGACAGGCCTCGGCCTGCGGGCGACCCGCGAGAGCCGCCAAAAGGAACGTTCTTGTAGATATACCGCCTAAAGCGCTATGAAAATGCGCCAACAGCGAGGTACCCGCATGGTCAAGAATGAGGTACCCCGCTGCTACTGCATTTCCTTATGCGGTTGGCAGAAAGTAAGCTTCAACTGCCTGCATCAGAGCCGCGCTGTCAAGATGCGGTGTTTTGCCCTGGAATTGAGCGGCCCAACGAACCTGGTTCACAATATCCCGGGGATAGCAGGATCGCAGTTCCTGACCCAGGACGCCGCGAATGAAATCGATCAGATCGTTGCATATGCCCGCGTCCCATTCGACTCCCTGCGCTGTTGCAACGCGGCGGAAAATCTCGCGGAACTGGTCGTCTGATGCCGCACCAATCTTGATCTTGGTTTGAATCCTGCGCAAGAATGCGGCATCTACCAACTCTGCCGGATCCATGTTGGACGCAAAGACGACGAGCATTTCAAAGGGCATCTCGATTTTCTTTCCTCCGGCCAGAGTAAGAAAATCGATCCTGCGATCAAGAGGGACAACCCAGCGGTTCAGCAATTCTTCAGGGCGAAGGCGCTGCCGTCCGAAATCATCGATGATCAGGACCCCATTGTTGGCTTTCATCTGCACGGGGCCCACATAGAATTTGGTCTGCGGGTTGAACTGCAGGTCGAGCATTTCGACCGTCAGCTCTCCACCGACGAGCACTGTGGGGCGTTGGCAGAGCACCCAGCGCTCGTCCCGGTCTTCGGGTTCCAATTCCGGTACACGCTTATGAACGAGTGGATCGTAGACCGTGATGATCTGTCCGTCGACTTCCACCGCGTAAGGAATCCATACCTCATCCTCAGCAAGTACGCGCGATAATGTCTCGGCGAACGTGGTTTTCCCAGTTCCTGCCGGACCATAGAGGAAAATTGCTGAACCGGAGTTAAGAGCGGTCCCGAACTGGCGTAGCGTCTTGCTGTCGACTACAAGATGGGCAAAGGCGCGCTCGACGTCCGCGGGATGCACCTCAACGTCGCGGACGCTTTGTTTGCGAGCCAACTCAACGTAGCTGGCCAGAGAAACCGGCGCAGTGCCCGCATACTGACACTGAGAGAGCAGATCCATCGCACGCGTTCTGCCCTCAGAGGTGATGGAAATATGAGGAATGTTACCAGCCATTCCAGTAACCTGGCAGAACCGTTCCGAACGCATCCGGTGAAACAGTTCGTCCGACACTTCGAAGCTAAGCTTGGTCTTTTCTGCAAGCTCAAGAACGGAGAGAGAACCAGACAGATAGAGAATCTTTAGTGCAAGATCCTCGAGGATTGTCTGGCGCACATCCAATTCTTCAATGGACTGGGGTTTTCGCGCCGGCCCAACAAATAGATCAGTCTTGAAGTAATCGTGAATCGACAGCATGGTTGCCATATTCGATTCCCCATTTCTGCTGCCACTATAGCCCCAGCACATGATTCTCTTGATTCCCTCTTTTGTTGCTTCTTAATAGCACTTTGGTTAGGTAGTGTGACTCTTTTGTGTCAACTTTCACATCAGGGATGGCAGAAGGAATGGGCCCGTGTAGCTATAGCGATTGCTGGGGCACCGCGGTATGGGTAGATGGCCGCGAGCTGTAAGATCCATCCATAACTCTATTCATGCCTAACCCACCTTTGCCGCGAATGCACTTGAAGGATGCGGCAGGCGGTGATCGGGACACGGTCTAGCACGTCAATTCATTCACGGTCGAAATCAAAGCTTTAATGTTTTCCGTGGGCGCATGAGGGGGCATTCCTCCTCCGCACGAAACGATTAAGCGGGACTGGTCATCGAGTGCGTTCAGCATTTCCGTGACCGAGCGTGTCACGTCCGCAGGCGTTCCTTCGGCCAGCACGTCGCGCGGAGGAATGTTACCCATCAGCGCAATCCGGTTGTTCGTCCAGACCTTCATCTCCGCCACTGTGTGCTGAATGCCGAAATTGAGCAGATTGATTCCAGCCTCCTCGAGCAAAGGCGCGCTGGCCTTCGACGGGGCATCGTTGTGGAACAACTTTACGGTTACATCGGCGCTGAATGCGCGCTGCAAATAAGGCAGCGCGAAGGTTTCGAAATCGCGGCGGCTCACGAATCCAACGATATCGTCGAGCAGAAAAATGCCGTCGATCGACGGCAATACACTGCGCTGATATGCGATCCAGTCCACCAGAAAATCAGTGATGATCGCGAGCAGGCAATGCATGCGCGCCGGTTCCGTTTTGATTGCCTCCATGAACTCCGGTGTGCCCATAAGAAACGAGGCGATATTGAGCGGACCGCGAGCCACGGCGAAGCGAATCTTGTGGCCCGCGTTTTCGATCTCCGGCTGCAAATGCTGGAGCCGTTTGATAACGAAAGGCAGCAAGCCGTGTTTACGCGGATCAGGCTTTTCCAGACGCTCAACCTCCGACGGCGAGCGCAGCACTTTCCTGGCAAAGGGAAATTCGTTCTCGCCCCAAATCGAGACGGAGCCGAAGGCGGAGGGTTCCGTGCACATTCCATATTCTGACCAGAAACCTGGCAGAAAAATTGTTTCCGGAAACGTGCGCATGGCCTTGAGATTGTCGTCAAGAAAAGTACGTTCGCTGGTGAAGTAATCCAGAATCGTGTGGTGCGCCCAATTCGGAAGCCAGGGACTATCGATGATGAAAGCTGTCGGGAGGGGATGGATCACATCTCCGCGAACAATAGAGATGAGCGTGTTCCATTGTCGGTCGTTCATGACGTGTCTTTCCCTCCCGGTTACGGACCAAATATACCTCGGCCGCCTCTATTTGCGATTCTCTGTGTGTTCTTTTCCGGGGCAATGACGCGGTATCGCCTTCGCTGGGACCCAGTCTGCACTCCCGGTCTCATAAATACCGCGGGCCATTTCCTTCAACTGTGAGACCCGCCAATAAGGCGACGCTGATGCTCTTCGTGGGTCGATACAGAGCTTATAAAACCGGCTCTTTATTTTTTCACTGACCTGCTAACTCTCGCAGAGGCGCTGGGCCCATTGGCGAACGGAACCGGGAGTGAGCGGCAGGGCATTGGCTTCGCTGGCGGCTAACTGGATGGCGAAATTGCCAATGGTGGAGCTTTCCGGTTGGCCGACTTCGACCGGGAGGCCGGTACGCTGTCTGGTGAGTTCAACGAGGAGCTTGTTGCGGCTGGCGCCGCCGAGGATGTGGATGCGCTGCAGCTTGCGGCCGAGCATTTTCTCCAGGCTGGTAAGGGCAGAGGCATAGCGGGCAGCGAGGCTCTCGAAGATTACGCGGGCAAACACGGGTTCGTTGCCGGCAACGTCCGGAATGGTCTCCAGACGGCGGCGCCACAACTCGTGATTGATGCGTTCCTGCATGTTGGAGTCGAGTAGCAGTGGTTCCGCGTCAACGTTGATGACGCCGGGAAAACTTGAGGAAGCAGCTTGCGTAATCAGATCTTCTATATCCCAGGGACGACCTTCAAGGCTCCAGGCGTCCATGCATTGCTTGAGCAGCCACATGCCGTTGACGATGGTGTGGAAGCAAAGGTCGCCGGTAGCCGCACCAAGGTTGGTGTAGCGAGCGTCGAATGCTTCGCAGGTGGTGATCGGCTCGGAAATGAGCGTGCCAACCAGCGACCAGGTTCCCGAGCATATGTAGAGGGTGGATTCAAGGTCGGAGGGAATGCCGGCAATGGCGGAGGCGGTGTCATGGCAAGCGGGCGCGATGAGTTGGGTTTCGCTGAAGGCATCGAGCGCGGCCAGGGGCCCTTGCAGGCGACCGAGGATGGTTCCGGCGGGGACGATAGGCGGAGCTGCATCGAAAGGAAGATCGAGCAGGCTGAAAAGTTCGCGGTCCCAGTCGCCGGTGGTGAGATTGACAAGACCGGTATGCGTGGCGTGGGTGTACTCGGCCACACGGCGGCCGCCGAGCCAGTGAAGGACAAACTCGGGCATGGTGATCCAGGGAGTGTGCGGGTCGATCCCGGCGGCGGGGTCGGCAAGCAGTTGGTAGACGGTATTAATGCGATGGGGAAGTACGCCGGTGCGTTGGTAGAGCTCGAGGGGTGGAATGAGGAGGTCGGCAGCTTCTTTTGGGGCAACGGTTCGCTCATCACGGTAACAGAACGGGTCGCGCAGCGGGCGGCCGTCGGGGGCCAGCCGAACGTAGTCTACTCCCCAAGAGTCAACGGCGATGGAGGCTATGCCTTGAGGAACGGCTTCGGCAGCTTTACGGAGACCTGCTTCCAGTCCGGCGAGGATGGTGTCGAGGGACCAGTGCATCGACGATCCTTGATGGACCGGGCCGTTGGGGATGCGATGGATGACTTCGATTACAGGTTTACCACCGTTCCAACGGAGGAGGGAGACACGACAACTTTCGGCGCCTAAATCGATGGCAATTCGTGCAGTTTGTTGCATGGCGACAGATGAATCTCCGTTCTTGGGCATTTCCAGAGGGAGCAGAATGAGGAAGCGACATTCTCGATTTCCACGCGTGGCTCAAACAATGCTTCAAGAATGGGCAACCGGATTCCAGTCACAGTGAAGATGGTTGAATTCAACGTAAGAATGCCTCCGTTAGACCGCCGTCCACAGGGATGAGATGGCCTGAGATGCAACGGGCGCGAGGGCCGGCCAGAAAGAGGATAGCCTCCGCACAATCGGCCGGATCGATAGGTTGACGGGTGAGGGTACGTTCAGCATAGTAGCCAGCCAGAAGGTTGCGCAGCTCGCCGTCCGAGAGCGAGTCCTCGAAAGGGATATTGTACTTGGCGAGGGAGGCGCGAACACGATCGCGGGGAAACATAGTTGAGCCCTTGACGACGGTGGCAGGGCTGATTCCGTTGACGCGCACGCGCGGAGCAAGGGAGACGGCCAGCTCGCGGACCAAATGCGAGAGAGCGGCTTTACTGACGTCGTAGGCCTCGGAGCCGCGCTTGGCCACGACAGCGTTGGCCGAGCTGGTGAGGGCGATGGAGGCGTCAAGCGTCTGTTCAGCAAAGATCTTGGCGGCTTCATCTGCGAGAAGGTAGTTGGCAGTGACATTCACATCGAGGGTGGTGGCCCAGAGGTCGTCGGGGATGACGCCGTCGGGCGTGGACGGAAAGAGCGCGGCGGTGTTGATGAGGATGTCGATGCCGCCGAAGGTCGCAACGGTCGCGTGGAGGGCTTTGGCGATGGCTTCGCGGCTGCGGATGTCGACCGGAATGCTGAGTATGAACTCCTTGGAGGTGACCGATTGGAGTTCTGCGGCCACACGGGCCGCGGCGGACTCATCGCGGTCGGCTACAACAACATGGGCGCCGCGGGTGGCGGCCAGCAGAGCGGTTTCGCGGCCGATGCCGCTTCCGCCGCCGACAATAAACGCGATGCGGCGGCTGAGCTCTCTTTCCGGAGGTTGGCGGCGAATTTTGGCCTCTTCCATGGCCCAGTATTCGATGCGGAAGGCTTCACGGGCCGGCAGAGCCACGTAGTTGGTGAAGACCTTGAAGCTGGCCGGGTCCATGCCGGCACCTACCTGGGGCAACGTGCCAGTCACTTCGTCCTCGGCGAGGAGGCTGGCGCCTTCCATCACGTGAATGGCATTGGTGTAAAACTCGCCGACGATGCGGGCTTCGGTTTTGTTCTTGCCGAAGCTGAACATGCCCAAGCCGGGGATGAGGACGACGGTTGGACTCGAATCGCGGAGTGCAGGCGAATCGGGGGTGGCGAAGGAGTGATAGTAAGCGCGATATTGATCACGGTACTCAACCAGGGACAGGTCGATCTGGTGCTTGAGCGCGGCCAGATCGGCATCGGCGGGCCAAGGAACGAAGAGCGGGCGGATCTTGGTGCGGATGAAGTGGTCGGGGCAGCTTGTGCCGAGGAAGGCCAATTCCCTGGCATGCGCGGAGTTGACGAATTGAAGCACATCGAGGGCGTCAGTGAAGTTCAAAATCCAGCGGTTTTGTGAGCTGATGCGGCCGCGCAGGTAGGGGGCTATCTGGACGGCGAGTTGGCCGCGATCCGCGCGGGCTGGGAGGGCCTCGCCACCGAAGCGGACGGGGCCTTTGGCGATGCCGTGGCGTTGAATGAACTGGCCGATCTGGTCGATGACGGTGAGGGTGTTCAGGTAACACTCGCGCTGGGTCTGGCCCCAGGTGAAGAGGCCGTGGCCGCCGAGGACGATGCCGTCGCAGCCAGGGTTCTCGCGGACGGCCTGGCGCATCATCAGGCCCAACTCAAAACCGGGTCGCTGCCAGGGCAGCCAGACGAGGGAGTGCTTGAACTCGATGTTGAACTCGTGCATTTTGGCTTTTCCGTTGGCGGAGGCAGCCAGAGCGATGCCCCAGTCGGGATGGAGATGATCGACATGAGGGAAGGGAAGAAAACCGTGCAGCGGGGTGTCAATGGAGGCGGCGACGGGATTGTTGCGGAAGGCGCAGAGGGTATACAGGGCAACCATGTCGTCCTCTGCGTCGACGCCCTTGTAGCTACGTTCGAGGGCTAGGAGCTTCTGCTGGTAGAGCGTGGCGAAGCCGGTGCGCTTGATGCTGCCGAGGTCGCCGCCAGAGCCTTTGACCCATAAGACTTCGGCGGGTTCACGGGTGAGGGGGTCGATCTCAGTGACTTTCGAACTGGTGTTGCCTCCGGCGAAGTTGGTTATGCGGAGGTCGGAACCGAGCAGGTTGGAGCGATAGCGCAGGAGTTCTGGCTCATCGAGCGTGGCGGCTACGCTGGGGTCCCAGCGGTCTTCGAGGAATTTGAGGGCAGGGGAAGCGGGAGTTGCCAAAGTCATATACACCACTGTACGGGGGAATTGACAAGCCTAGTCAACATAGCACACGAAAAAGCAATAGGGAACCTATTCCGCGGAAGGATTCAGCGGCAGGCGGAAAGGCGCCCCACGATGGTTGCAACAGCAGAGGCACGGCGACGGGGCATCCTGTTTCGCTGAGCACTGGCTGCGCCGCGACCCTTTAGAACGGTTGCTTGTCCAGAGACTTCCGGGCTTTCTATTCGGCGCCCAGGCTTTCAGGTGTCACGGCCTTGTGGCGGATGTAGTTGTACGGGGGGACGGTGTAGCCGCGAAGAAGCGCGATGCCGAGCTGGATGAGGCGCGGACCATAGGTTTCGGCCTCGTGGGAGATGGAGCCAATGATGGCGCTCTTGCCAGAGCGCATCTCCTCAATGACCTCTGGAATGCAGTCCTGTCCGACGATGGCAAAGTCCTGTTCCCGGTCAGCCTGGCGAGCTGCGTCGAGGACACCAAGGGCGCTGGAATCGGTGGCGGTGGCAACCAGGATGTGCTCTCCCTTGCTATGACCGCGGAGAAAATCGGAGATTGCCATTTGGCTGGGTTGGCGCATGCCGCGGCCTTCGAGCGCGATAAAGCTGTCGGAGGGCAAATCGGCGAGACGGTCGCGAATTCCATCGAAGGCGCCGGTGATGCGGCTCTGGACAAAAGAGCCAGCCTCAGAGAATCCGACGCCCAAAACCCAATCGACTTTGCCCTTCCATTTGCGGAGTGCGTGCTGGGCGAGCAGGGAACCGGCTTCAAAGCCGACTTCGAAGTTATCCACGCCAAAGTAGGTGGCATTGGGATGCGGGACATCGATGGCGACAAGCGGAATATCGGCCATTTTAAAAATGTGGGCCACGCGCGGGGCTGCGTGCTCCTCGACCTGGAACTCAAGTACCAAGTCGACGCGTTTGGAGACAAACTCCTCGGCGTTTTGGACGGCGACATCGGGGTCGTAGCGGTTGTCAAGAACCAGAAGCTCGACGCCCGATGCGGCAGCCGCCGCGGTGACGCTTTGTGCTACGGCAATGGAAAAGGGCATCTCAGCGCTCTGTGCGGCAAAACCGAAGCGCAGGCGCCTGGGACGGGAAACCAGGCGGTACAGGCCGTTCTGCGCCTGGGCCACATAACCGCGATGCACCAGAGTCTTGAGAATGCGATAGACGCTGGTTTTGGAGATCCGAGTCTCCCGGTAAACATCTTCGAGGGTCACGGGGGCATGATTCTGCTCCAGCAGTTCGAGTACGTCGAGAGCCTTGGAGAGAATGGGAATCAGATAGAGCCGCTTGATGTTTGCCTTGGGCACGTCTTCTTCTTCCTCCATGCGTTTCCGTAAACAGTAGGGTTATGCGCCCGAATAGCCCTCTCAGGCGTAGCTGCTGACGGCTGAATGCCGCGTGCCCCGCTCCCGGGCGATGCGTTCAACGTAACCGCTGGAGCGCAGGGCGGCCAGTGGGTCGCGGGGCAACCCGCGCGCTTCGCGCCAGGCGGCGACGAGCGGCCGCACATCGCGCCAGAAAGCGCCGCGGAAAAGCTCTTCGGCGGCTACCAGATCACAGGATTGTTGATAGACCGCCAACTGCTCGCGATCGACAAGTGCGGCCTTGAGCCAGAGTTCCTGCGCCGTGGCCACGGTTTGCACGGTGGCTTCCATCTTGCCTTTGAGGTTGTGGCTCTGGTCGATCATGAAGGCGATATTTTGGGCCAGGCCATCAGCGGCTGCCGTGTGGATTTCATGGAAGATGCGGAAGATCTGGTAAGGATCGATAGAACCCAGGGTAAGGTCATCGTCGGCGTAGCGGCGGTCGTTGAAGTGGAAGCCGCCGAGAAGGCCGGTATGGAGGAGCCAGGCTACGATCTGCTCGATGTTCTGCGAGGAATAGTGGTGGCCGGTGTCGACCAATACGCGCGCCTGCGGCCCGGCCTGTCGCGCGAGGTAGGAGGACATGCCCCAGTCGGCGATATCGGTGTGGTAGAAGGCCGGCTCGAAGGGCTTGTACTCGATGAGTAACCGCTGGCCCTGTACCAGTTTGCCGTGGACGGTGCGCAGGGCCTCCTCAAGCCAGCCGATGCGCTTGCGGATGCTTTGCGTGCCGGGATAGTTGGAGCCGTCTGGCAGCCAAAGGGAGAGATCGCGGCCGCCAAAGAGTTTGGCGATTTCGATGGAAACGAGCAAATGATCCATCGCCTGCTGGCGAATCCTCTCTAGAGGATTGCAGAGCGAGCCGAACTTGTACTGCTGATCCTGGAAGAGGTTGGGATTGATGGATCCGACGCGAATGCCGAAGCGGCGTTGCAGGTCCCACACCGCAGGCACATCCGCCACGCCATTGGGCAGGTCCCAGAGTACGTGAAGGGCGAGCGTGGGAGTCGCGCCGGTGAGGCGATGGACCTCGGCCGCATCAGAGAATTTCTCTTCGATGGTGGAAGCGGCGGCAGGCTGCGCAAATTTGCCGAAGCGGGTGCCGGTGTTGGCGAATCCCCAGGAGGGAATCTCGATCTGGAACGATTCCAGAGCTTGGAGTGCCTGGTCGAAGTCTGCGGGTCTATCTGGTTCTGTGGTTTTCGATTTCTTCATGGTCAATCCTTACTGAGACGGTATGGGTCAGTCTCACTTTAATCCTGTTTGAGGGTTCTGGAGCGGATCCTGGTCGTGCACGAGAAGCACATGGAGGAAACGTGGTCCATGAACACCCTTGATGCGTGTCATTTCGATGTCTGCCGTGGCGCTAGGTCCGGAGATAAAGGTGGCTAACGGTGGCGGCTGTTGGCAGCGGGCGAAATACTCGGGGAGGGTTTCCACCACCTGGCTGGCTCGAAGAATGCAGAGGTGCCAGTCAGGCAGCAGAGTGAGCACCCGCCGGCCTTCGGTGGCGGAGTGGTGGAGGACTATGGTTCCGGAGCTGGCAATACCGCAAAAAGCGGCAGTCACCACGCCCTCGGACTGTTCGATTTCGGCGGTCGTAAGGCCGCCGTCGAGCTTAAAGTTGAAGGCTGGGTCGAGCCATTCCACGGGCAGGCCCGGGGGTGCGACAAAAGTGCGCAGCCCGCTGGCGGATAGCTGGGCGGTGATAGCAGCCGGCAGCGCATCCGGTGTGGACTCGACGACTTCGGCGTCGTACTCGCGGAGGCGCTCGATCATCAGTTCGATGCGAGCTTCAGCGGATAGCTGGCCACGGCAGATATAGGTGCGAGACAGGGCGGTATAGGCGCCCACGGCGCGAGCGTCGCCGCTGGCGGCGGAAGATTGAGTCGCAGTGCGGACGCGGTCCAGTATCTGTTGACGAGATGGGGCAGACGCGCTCATTTTGCCTCCTCAGCGGACTTTAGGGCAGTCGACGCGCCGTCGTGCGACGAAGGCCCGCGCGCAGCCCACCATTCGTGAAAGGTCTGGTCGGGCAGGCCGCGCAGGTCGCGGGTCTGGGTCCATTTGGCGCCCAGACTGGGCAGCGAGTGAATCCATCCGTCCTTGCGGGTAAAGAAACGGAGTCCAATACGGCCCAGGCACTGTGCCGCATGGAAGAGCCACGCCCTGGCGAACAAAAAGTTGGCGATGCGCAGTCCAAGGTACATGGGGTCGAGGAAGCGGGCGAACTGATGGCGCTCCTGGTCGGTCACCCGGGCGCGCAGGTCGATGAGTACCTCGGGAATGTTGATTTTTACCGGGCAGACCTCGTAACAGGAGCCGCAGAGCGATGAGGCATAAGGCAGCGACTGGGCGTGGTGAAGCTGCATCAGTTGGGGCGTGAGAATGGCTCCGATGGGACCGGGGTAGACCGACCCATAGGCGTGGCCGCCGGTCTGGCGATAGACCGGGCAGGCGTTCATGCAGGCGGCGCAACGGATGCACTTGAGGGTTTGGCGCTCAGTGGGATGGAAGAGGATGGAAGAGCGCTGATTGTCGAGCAGAACCACATGGAAACGCCGCGGGCCGTCGCCCTGAGTAACGCCGGTCCAGAGAGAGGTGTAGGGGTTCATTCGCTCGCCGGTGGCTGAGCGGGCTAGAACCTGAAGCATCACTTCCAGGTCTTGGAAGCGGGGCAGTACCTTCTCAATTCCGGCCAGGGTAATCATGGTGCGCGGCAAGGTGAGGCACATGCGGCCGTTGCCCTCCGACTCGACGACAGCCACCGAGCCGGTTTCAGCGATGAGAAAGTTCGCCCCGCTGATGGCCGTGGGAATAGTAAGAAATTTCTGGCGGAGATAGTTGCGTGCAGCGGCAGTGAGGGCGCGCGGGTCGTCGGAAAGGTTCTTGAGACCCATGCGCCGGGCGAAGATTTCGCGCACCTGGCTGCGGTTGATGTGCAGAGCGGGGACGACGATGTGGGAGGGCTCTTCGTCGCCCAGTTGCAGAATGATTTCTGCCAGATCGGTCTCGAAAACATTGATGCCGGCGGCCTGGAGGAACGGATTCAACTGAATCTCCGCCGAGGTCATGGTCTTGATCTTGATGACCTCGCTGGCGTTTTCCTCGCGGAGCAGGTCAAGAATGATTTGCCGCGCCTGGGAAGCGTCGGCAGCCCAGTGGACAGTACCCCCGGCTGCAGTGCAGCGGGCTTCGAATTGCTCGAGGTAGAAGGCCAGGTTTTCGATAGTGTGGGCGCGGATGGCGGAGGCCGCAGAACGGAGATCCTGCCAGTCAGTTTTCTCGGCCACGAGTTTGGCGCGCTTGGCCTGGATAACGTCGATGGCGTGGGCCACATTCTTGCGCAGTTGAGGATTGCGCAACATGGGCAGAGCCGCTTGCGGGAAGGGCGGCGCGAGCATGGGGTCAAGCACGGGATGGGACGCGGCTGCGGGGCTCATGCGCATGCCTTTTCCGCTTCTGTGCTGGCCAGGATTTCGGCAAGGTGGATGGTCTTCATGCCGGCATATTGGCGGTGCATGGCCCCGCCCAAGTGCATGAGGCAACTGTTGTCGAGCGCGGTGCAATACTCCGCTCCGGTAGAAATAACGTCCTGGAGTTTGACGGCCAGCATAGCCGAGGAGACTTCGGCATTCTTGATGGAGAATGTTCCTCCGAAACCGCAGCAGCGATCCGTGTTGGGGAGCGGCGCCAGCTCAAGACCGCGAACCCTGGCCAGCAGACGGTAGGGACGGTCTCCGAGGTGCAGCGCGCGCACGCCGTGGCAACTGGCGTGGTAAACCACGCGATGGGGGAAGGAAGCGCCCACGTCTTCGACGCCCAGCCGGTCAATGAGGAACTCACTCAATTCGAAGACGCGGGGCAGCAGGGCGGCGAAGTCCCGGCGCAAAGCTTCGTTGCCCAACTCGTCGAAAAGACCTGGATACTGATCGCGGATCATGGCCACACAGGAAGACGAGGGAATAACAACGGTCTCGGCATCCTGGTAGAGACGGACGAAACGCTTTGCCTGACAGAAGGCTTCTGTGCGAAAGCCGGTGTTGGCATGCATCTGGCCGCAGCAGGTTTGTTGGGGATGGAAGCCGATCTGGACGCCGAGCCTTTCCAGCAGACGCACCACTGCACGTCCTGTCTCCGGAAAGAGGGTATCGTTATAGCAGGTGATGAAGATCGACGCGCGCATAACTGCACCAGGTTCGCAAAAACGGGCAACCGGGAAAGCGAATAATATTCGATAGACACATGGATTGTCTATTGCAATCGCGTTTTCTAATGAATCGAATCATACTCCGACCGGATTTGTGGTCATTCTGAGCTTCAAAGCGTCAGGGCGCCAACCTCTGCCGAGGCTGCTGACGGGGACTGTGCAACTCTTTCACCCATGGATTTTCGTGCCAAGGTCAACCGCAACGGTCGGCGCGCGTCTAAATGTGTAGTCTGCCCCCGCTGTCTTCTCGACGGAGGGCCGATTCTTCGATTGGTTCTTCACGCGGCTTCATGTTTTGCATGTGACGGGTTCCAGAATGGGTTGACAGGATCTCTCGCCTGGATTTTTACCAGTTCAAAATTTCTGCACGTATTTGTGAGCGAAGCGACTGCGGGTCGATCTCGAAACGGCATGGCGAATTATGATAGCATCCAGTCTCATCGTTGAGCGCCGCAGTTAGGTAGCTTGCCTGAGGAATTTTTGATGCAAACCGCAACTTTAGGTAAGTTCGGGGGTTTTTCTCCGAAGAAAGGGTCCAGGATAAACAATATGCGTCCCCTGCGTTCGCTCGTGCTGTGTGTAATACCCAGCGCATTGCTCATCGCGACGGCGGCAATGTCCCAGACTTCGGCGCCCGTCGCGCGGATCGTCAATCCAATCGACGAAAGCCAACTGACAACAATCAAGGGCACTGTGCACCCCTTGGCGAACGCAAGGAACGATCGCGGAGCTGCGCCCGACAGCTTGCAGCTCGATCGCATGCATCTGGTGCTCACGCGCAGCGCGAGCCAGGAAGCGGCCCTGCGGCAATTGATCAACCAAATGCACACGCCCAGCGCTGCCAGCTACCACGAATGGCTCACGCCTGATCAGTTCGGTAAGCAATTCGGCCCCTCTGACGAGGACATAACGGCTGTTGAGACCTGGCTGGCCGGGCACGGATTGAGTGTGGCCAAGGTGAATCCTGGGAAGCAGACCATCGAGTTCTCAGGCAATGTGGCCCAGTTGCGCTCGGCCTTTCATACACAGATCCATAAGTATGAGGTGAACGGCGAAACCCATTACGCCAACGCCAACAATCCGCAGATTCCGGCGGCGCTGGCGCCGGTGGTGGGCGGCTTCGTCTCTCTGAACAATTTCCGCCTAAAGAACAACAACCACTATCTCGGCAAAGCCACATACAATCCGAAGACTGACAAGGCCCAACCCCAGTGGACTATCGGTCCCGGCGGCCCTCCCCAGTATGAAACCGAGAATTTTGTGCTTGCGCCCCAGGATTTTTATGTTCAGTACGATCTGAATCCGCTGTATACCGCGGGAACGAGCGGCACTGGGCAAACCATCGCCATTGTCAACGACTCAAATATCAATGTTGATTTGGCAAATCAGTTCCGCTCTCTGTTTGGTCTTTCGGTTAACCCGCCGCAGGTGATTATCGATGGCAATGACCCTGGCGTGGACGGGATCAACAATCCAGATGGCCCCAACTACGATTCCGGCGAAGCCTATATCGATGTGGAGTGGTCTGGCGCGGTGGCGCCGAATGCCACCATCGACCTGGTTATCGCGGCTGACACGGCTCTGGAAGACGGCCTTTTGCTGGCCGCCGAGCGCGCTGTCTATAGTAATGTCGCCCCAGTCATGAGCGTGAGCTTTGGCGCATGCGAACGGAACATGGGCATCGAAAACGAGTTCCTGTACAGCCTTTGGGAGCAGGCCGCCGCGCAAGGCATTACGGTAATGGTTTCCGCGGGAGACAGCGGCTCCGCCTCATGCGACAATGGCTCGGAGTATGCGGAGGGCGGTCAGGCTGTGAACGGCTTTGCCTCGACGCCCTTTAATGTCGCCGTGGGCGGAACGGACTTCTATTACACCGATTACGCGGCGAGCGCAGCCACGCTCGACGCCCAGCTTGCTGGCTACTGGAACACAGCCAATACAAGCAATAGCACGCCCGCTGTCTCCATCTTAGGCGTGATCCCCGAGCAACCCTGGAACGACAGCCAGTTCGGCCTGAATATCTTCAGCCAGTATGCAACCTATGGCACGACGGACATTGTCGCCGGCGGAGGCGGCGCCAGCAATTGCGCCCTGGCCACATATGACGCCGATGGCGATACGACGGCATGCACAGGAGGCTATCCAAAACCGTCCTGGCAAACGGCGGCAATCGGAATGACAGGACTCAACGTGCCGAGCGATAACGTCCGCGATCTGCCCGACGTCTCGCTCTTTGCCGCGAACGGGCAGAATGACAGCTACTATCCCGTCTGTGCTGCCGACGGTGACTGCCAACCGGCTTCGAGTGCGACGGATGGTTATGTGCAGATATCCGGTTACGGCGGCACCTCGGTTGCGTCTCCGGCGTTTGCTGGCATCATGGCGCTGGTCAACCAAAAGTATGGAGTACCCCAGGGCCAGGCGGACTTTGTGCTCTATCCGCTGGCCAAGCAGTTTCCGGCGGCGTTCCATGACGTCACCGCCGGAAGCAATGCGGTGCCCTGCGACCTGACTGATGGTTCGCCGGACTGCATCGTCGCCTCCTCCGCCAACACCGTCCTGTTAGATGGCGTGACGGAAGGTGAGATCGGCATCAACTCGACCCCGGAATACAACGCCGGGCCATTATACGATCTGGCCAGTGGCCTTGGGACGGTGGACGCGAACGTTCTGGTCAACGACTGGAACAAGGTTACCTTCAAGACCTCAGAAACTTCGCTGACGGCCGTTCCGGCTAACAATGCACCCCTTACCAGCATCCCGCACGGAACAGCGGTCACCATCAGCGGCAAGGTCACCGGCAGCGGCACGCCAAGCGGAAATGTTGCTTTGATGACCAATAGCACTGAGCAAGGTCAGCAGGGACAGGGCCTGCCAGCGTTGGTCACCAATGGTTACCTCAATGGGGGGCAGAGCACCTTCACCCTGCAGAGCGACGGCTCCTACAGCGGCACGATCAGCACCCTGCCCGGCGGAAGCTACGACATCTGGACCCAGTACAGCGGCGATGGCACGTATGGCATGAGTAGCTCGACGCCGCCAATTCCGATCACCGTGGTCCAGGAAGCAAGCACCATCAACTTCAATATCTTCTCACTCGGGCTAGGGGAATACAGTACGGCCAGCAACCCGCCGAGTCAGGTGGATTACGGGACGCAAACGCAGCTCAGCGCAATGGTCGCTCCAAGCGCGGGCGGGCAGTCTACGTCACAGCAGAACTGTGTGATCAATGGCGGCACTTGCCCCGCATTCACGATCCCCACAGGCACGGTTGCCTTCAAGGACGGTACCACGACACTCAACACGGCGGCACTCAATGCCGAGGGCGACGCGGAATACAACGCACCGTTCTCCGTCGGCACGCACTCGGTGACGGCCAGTTATAGCGGAGACAGCAGCTATACCGCGTCGACGGCCTCGCCGATCGCCTTTTCCGTCGTAAAAGATACGCCAACGTATATGTATAACTTTCCGCTCGTAAACAGTTCCGGGCAGTTGCCGAACGGCCCCGGCGAGCCAACGGTGATTTCCTTCCAGGTGGAAAACACAGCCCAATATAACGCGGCGAACCCGTCAAACGGGAGTGTCTTTCCGGTGGGAGTGCTGGCGCCGACGGGCACTCTCGCCTATAGCAGCACTCCCGCGGGCATATCCGGCAGCGTAACGCTGAGCCCGGCGGTGGACCCAGTCTACGGGGCCGTGGAGGGCGTAGCGAACATCACGGTTCCGGCAGGAACGGCCGGCGGCAGCTATGTTATAAGCCTCACTTACAGTGGAGATGCGAATTACGTCGGCGGAACAGGTAACCTTCCTAATGCGATAACGATTGCGCCGCCTACCGGCCTGACCTCCACCATTGCGGCAACCGTAACCGGGAGCATCTCACCCACTACCTTTATCACCGTTACTGGCACGGTAACCGGTCAGTCAGGACACGCGGCGCCTACCAGCACTCCCTCTCAGGGGACAGGCGTCGGAGTCTACGTGTCAGGGGATTCCAATAACTATAACTACCTTGGCGTGGTCGATTTTTCGTCGAGTTCAGGCGATATTTCAAGCTTCTCATTCACGCTAAACAGCCAAACCCTTCCACAAGGGGCCAACCTGATCACGCTCCAATACTCGGGCGACAGCAACTACGCTCCCTCCGCCATCACGCTGAACAGCGGCAGCCCGATCTCGAATCCGCTTTCGGACTTCTCGCTGGTGCCTGCTACTACGATCGTTCCCATTAATGTGGCCAACGGCGCCAGCAGCAACACGGATGTAATCAACCTGGCCTCAGTGAATGGCTTCAGCGGAAGTGTGGGCCTTACCTGCAAGGCGGCTGCGGGCGTTTCCTGCTCGATTCCACAGACGGCGGGCCTGAGCAGCGGCGGCAATACCACGGCGACGCTCACGCTCAGCGCCCAGGAATATACGCCGAATCTGAGCTACAACGTGTTGGTCACCGGTACCGACCCAACGGGGAAATTTATACACACTCTGGGGATCGAGGCGGTGGTTAGTGGCTCAGCAGCGGGTTCATCGAGCTTCGCCCTGACCAACAGCGGAAACCTTACCGTGGCTCCCGGCGCCACAACCGGCAACACCTCAACGATTACGGTGACGCCATTGGGTGCGTTTGCCGGAACTGTTGCCCTGAGTTGCTCCGTTACCAGCCCGCAGGGAGCGACCAGTGCCCCGACGTGTGCCCTTGCTACGCTTTCAGTGGCAGGGTCGGGGACGGATATGTTGACTGTGAGTACAACCTCAACAACCACCGCCGGTACGTATACGGTGACAGTCACTGGCATTTCGGGCCCCATCAATGAGACCACAACGGTAACGGTCAACGTGGGCACGCCGAGTTTCGCCTTTAGCCCGGCCCCCAGCCCGTCCTCGATCACCATCAACAGCCCGGGCGGGACAGGTACTTCGACGTTAACCTTTACTTCGTCGGACGGGTTTGCCGGCACGGTCAGCCTGAGCTGCAGCGTGGTTGGGCCGACGGGCGCAAACGATCCGGCAACATGCGCGGTACCGTCTTCGGTTTCGGTCACCAGCTCGACGCCCGGAACGGCTACGCTGACGGTGTACACCACGGCGGCTACAACCTCCCTGAATCAAACCAGAAAGCTGTTCTGGCCGGCGGCGAGCGGGGCAACTCTGGCGCTGGTGTTGTTCTTTGGCATTCCCCGGCGGCGGCGTAACTGGCTGGCTATGCTGGGTCTGCTGGTCCTGTTTGTCTCAGTAGCCGCGATCGGTTGCGGAGGCGGCAGCAGCAACAACGGCGGCGGGGGAGGCGGAGGAGGGAATTCCGGCACCACCACGGGGAGTTACACGGTTACTGTAACCGCGGTTTCAGGGTCAATCACGCAAACCGCAACTGTGCCCGTCACCGTGAATTAGAACGGTTGAACAGATACGGCACATGGGCCCTTCCTTCGGGAAGGGCCCATGTGTTTTTGGAGGGACTGGCGGCGAAGGATGGAGAGTGCATGGATGATGCTGATTTCCCAGGTCACTGAAGCGAATCCTAACCCTGCGAACGAAGACATGTCGCCGGGGATCATGAGACATGCTGCACCTGGCCGTTGTGCGGGAGCAGGAATGACGCTGTAGATAGGTCCAGGGCAGCAAAAAAGCGGTAAAGGGACTGGCCCTTTACCGCTTCTTGTGGTTGGTGAAGCTGCGCTGGGGAGGGCTACTTTGCTGAGATCTTATCGAGAGCGAGATTCAGATCGAGGACGTTGACTCGCGGCTCGCCGAGGAGACCGAGCTGTCGGGCGGTCGTGTTCTGCTCAATGAGTTGACGGATGCGGTCTTCACTGATGCCGCGGGCTTTGGCGACGCGCGGTGCCTGAAAGTTTGCGGCGTCGGGGGTAATGTCTGGATCAAGGCCTGAACCGGAGGTGGTTACCAGGTCGATGGGAACGGGATTGCCGGGGTTTTCCTTGGCCAGCTTGTCGATGGAGCCCTGGATGCGGTCAACCAGCGCCTTGTTGGACTGGGCCAGGTTGGAGCCGCTGGAGGCGGTGGCGTCGTAGCCGTTGCCAGCAGCCGAGGGGCGGGGATGGAAGTACTTGTCAGAAGTGAAGCTCTGGGCCAGCAGCTCGGAGCCGATGATCTGGCCATCCTTGAGGATGAGGCTACCGGCGGACTTGTGGGGAAACATCACGCGGGCGATGCCGGTGACGACGAGGGGGTAGCCGATGCCCAGCAGGATGGTGGTCACGATGGTGAAGCGAATCGATGTCTTCCAGACGGAATGCACAGCAAATCTCCTTGCGGGCTCAAGCCCCTTGCTTACGCCAGATGCAGAGCTACGAGAAACACGTCGATGGCCTTGATGCCAAAGAAGGGTACGAGGATGCCTCCCACGCCGTAGACAAGCAGGTTGCGGCGGAGTAAGGCATCGGCGGGTTTGGGCTCATATTTCACGCCCTTGAGAGCCAGCGGGATCAGGGCCACGATGATCAGCGCGTTGAAAATCACCGCCGAGAGGATGGCCGACTGAGGCGAGTGCAGGTACATGATGTTGAGCGCGTTGAGCACCGGGAAAACGCCGGCGAACATGGCGGGGATGATGGCGAAATACTTGGCCACGTCGTTGGCGATGGAAAAGGTGGTCAGAGCGCCGCGGGTCATGAGCAGCTGTTTGCCGATTTCAACGATCTCGATGAGTTTGGTGGGGTTGGAGTCGAGATCCACCATGTTGCCGGCTTCCTTGGCCGCTTGCGTGCCGGAGTTCATGGCCACGCCCACGTCGGCCTGAGCCAGGGCTGGGGCGTCATTGGTACCGTCGCCAGTCATGGCCACTAGCTTGCCCTTGCCCTGCTCGCGCTTGATGAGGTCCATTTTGTCCTTGGGCTTGGCCTCGGCCAGAAAGTCGTCCACGCCGGCCTCGCGCGCAATGACGGCTGCGGTCAGCGGGTTGTCGCCAGTGATCATGATGGTGCGAATACCCATGGCGCGCAGCCGGGCAAGCCGCTCCTTGAGGCCGCCCTTGACGATGTCCTTGAGGTAAATGACGCCCAGGGCCGCGGCATTTTCAGCGACGACGAGGGGTGTACCACCGAGGCGTGCTACCTCTTCAACCTGTTCGCGGACCTTCTGGGGCAGGGACGAGCCCTGCTCTTCGAGGAAGCGGGCGATAGCGTCCACGGAACCCTTGCGGATGCGCGTGCCGGGCAGGTTGACGCCGCTCATGCGGGTCTGGGCAGTGAAGGGAACGAACTCGGCGTGAATGCCTCCCAGGTCGCGTCCGCGGAGATTGTATTGTTCCTTGGCCAGAACGACGATGGAGCGGCCCTCGGGCGTTTCGTCGGAGAGCGACGCGAGTTGCGCGGCGTTGGCAAGGCGTTCCTGGCTGACGTCGGGAGCGGGGAAGAAGTCGGTAGCTTGGCGGTTGCCGAGCGTGATGGTGCCGGTCTTGTCAAGGAGCAGAGTATTGACGTCGCCGGCAGCTTCGACGGCGCGGCCGCTCATAGCCAGAACGTTGTACTGGACGAGGCGATCCATGCCGGCAATACCGATGGCCGACAACAAGCCGCCGATGGTGGTGGGGATGAGGCAGACCAGAAGTGAAACCAGCACGAAGACCGTCTGCGGAGCCTTGGAGTATATGGCAAAGGGTTGCAGGGTGACCACGGCGAGCAGAAAGACGATGGTGAGACCGGAGAGCAAAATGCTGAGCGCGATCTCATTGGGGGTTTTCTGGCGTGTGGCGCCTTCGACCAGGGCAATCATGCGGTCGAGGAAAGTTTCACCGGGGTTGGAGGTGATGCGGACCTTGATCCAGTCTGACAGCACTTTAGTCCCGCCGGTGACGGCGGAGCGGTCGCCTCCGGCTTCGCGGATAACCGGAGCCGACTCGCCGGTAATGGCCGATTCGTCTACCGAGGCTACGCCCTCGATGACCTCGCCGTCGCCTGCGATGTAGTGGTTGGCCGCGACGTAAATGACGTCGCCGGCGCGAAGCAGGCCGCTGGCGATCTCTTCAAAGCTGCCGTCGGCCGCGTAACGCTGGGCGATGGTCTCGCCCTTGGCCTTGCGCAGTGTGTCAGCCTGGGCCTTGCCGCGGCCTTCGGCCATCGCCTCGGCAAAGTTGGCGAACAGCACCGTGAACCAGAGCCAGAGAGTGATCTGGAGGTTGAAGCCAAAACCGACTCGGTGATTGACGGTGTTGTCGATGAGCAGCGCCGTGGTGAGCACGCTGCCCACCTCCACCACAAACATCACCGGGTTCTTGACCATCCAGCGGGGATCGAGCTTGCGCACCGAGTCCAAAAGCGCCTGGGCCAGGATTTCCGTATTCCAAAGACTTTTTTTAGCAGCCATGACAGTCCGTTTCGTCTTTTCCTGTTGCAGTGGCGGTTAGAAAAGCTGCTTCGACTGGAGCAGCAGGTGTTCCAGAATGGGCCCCAGGCTGAGGGCTGGGAAAAAGGTGAGGGCGCCGAGAATGACGATGACGCCGACCAGCAGCACGGTGAAGAGCGCCGTATTGACCGGGAAGGTGCCTGGAGAGGGAGGAACGCTCTTCTTCATGGCCAGGTTGCCGGCCAGAGCCAGCACTGGAATGAGCATGAGGAAGCGGCCTGACAGCATGGTCCAGCCGAGCACGACGTTGTACCACCAGGTGTTGGCGTTGAGGCCGGCAAAGGCTGAACCGTTGTTGGCCACCGTGGAAGTGAAGGCGTACAAAATCTCCGAGAACCCGTGCGGCCCCTGGTTAGACAGGCTACTCAAGCCGATGGTAGGCGAGAGCACGAAGACGGCCGTGCACGTGAGAATGATGAGCGGGAAGATGAGTACGTAAAGCATGGACATCTTCACGTCGTAGGACTCGATCTTCTTGCCCAGATACTCCGGTGTGCGGCCCACCATGAGCCCGGCTATGAAGACCGAAAGCACCACCATGATCAGCATGCCGTACAAGCCCGAACCCACGCCGCCGAACACCACCTCTCCGAGCATGAGGTTGATGAGCACTACCATGCCACCGAGGGGAGTGAGCGAGTCGTGCATGTTGTTGACCGCGCCGCAACTTGCGTCGGTGGTAATGGTGGAGAACAGCGACGACTGGCTGACGCCAAAGCGCACCTCTTTGCCTTCCATGTTGCCGGCGGGCGCGGTCGCGCTGCCGGTCTGGGCGGCCCCGTGAATCAGAGGGTGGGGTTGGGATTCGGCCCAATAGATGGTGACGAATCCGGACACAAAGAGGATGAACATCGCGGCCAGCACCGCCCATCCGTGGCCGGGTGAGCCGGTCATACGGCCGAGCGTATACGTGAGCCCGGCGGGGATGATGAAGATGGAGAGCATCTGCAGCAGGTTCGAGAAGGGCGTGGGGTTCTCGAAGGGATGGGCGCTGTTGGCGTTAAAGAACCCGCCGCCGTTGGTGCCCAGCATCTTGATGGCTTCCTGCGAGGCCACGGGGCCCTGCGCGATGGTCTGCGTTTGAGCGGGCTGCTCAAGGGGATGGGCTGTTGTATAGGCGTGCAGGTTTTGCGGAACTCCCTGGCCGACCAGCAGGAGAGCGTAGATCAGTGAAGCCGGCAGAAGGACATAGAGCAATGTGCGGGTGGTGTCTACCCAGAAGTTACCGATGGTGGCGGAAGTAGTCCGCTTGATGGCGCGGATGAGTGCCACAGCCACGGCAATGGCCATCGCAGCCGAGAGGAAGTTGTGATATGCGAGGCCGGCCATCTGTGTGAGATAGCTCATGGTGGTTTCGGGCACATATGACTGCCAATTGGTATTGGTGATGAAGCTGGCGGCGGTATTCCAGGCCAGATCTGGCCCCACGGCGGGCAGTCCTTGCGGGTTCCACGGCAGCAGGGCCTGTAAGCGCTGAAATCCGTAGGTAAGCAGGAGGCTCACGGCGGAGACGCCCAGCACGGAATAGGCGTACTCGCGCCAGTTCATTTCCTTGTCAGAATTGACGCCGCACAGCTTGTAAATGAGCCGTTCGACAGGGCGAAGCACTGGATCCAGCCAGGTGCGTTCCCCCTCCAGCACGCGGGACAGATAAATGCCCACTGGACGAACGGTTGCAAGAAGGATGAGAGAGAAGAGGGCAAACTGCAACCAGCCGTTGGCGGACATGTCAGAACTTCTCCGGAAAAAGCAGGGTAAGGGTCAGGTAACCCAGCAACAGGACAGAAAGAATCAGCGCAACGACAGTGATGATGTCAATGTGCATTGAGGCTACCTCAACTTCTGGCAAGCCTTGACGTAGAGAAACGCCAGGGCGAAGAAAACCACAGTGAATAGCAACATCGTTAAATCATGCATCTCAGGTCTCACAGTTCCAGGCGACAGGACGGGGTCGTCATGGGCCCAACTTCCTACTTAAGCATATGCTGGCTTACATCAAATTCGAGTATCGAAAAGGATTCCTAAAAATGGCGTAAAGAAGAGAAAGAATTAAGAAATAACGTACTTAAAAGTCGATGGACGCCGGATTTTATTCAATTGTCAGACGCAGGTTCGCCCCGGGCGAAAGGGTCAATTCTCATTTTCGCTCCATCCCTCGGGGATGAAACGATAGCCAACCCACGGCTCGGTCTGGATGTATTGCTTGCCGGTCTCGGTTTCAAGCTTCTTACGCAACTGGCCCACAAAGACGCGCAGATATTCCGGCTGGTGGGCCGATTGCGCCCCCCAGACGGAGGTGAGCAGGGCGCGATGGGTCATGATTTTTCCGGCGTGGCGGGCCAGGTGGAGAAGCAGGTCAAATTCCTTGGGGGTAAGATGAATGGGCTTGCCGAGAACGGCAATGCTATGGGCGGTTTCGTCCACCACAAAGTCGCCCGCCTCGATGGCGGCGGTGGTCCGCTCGGGGGCGCGGCGAAGGTGAGCGCGCACGCGGGCCAACAACTCCTGAATGCCGAAGGGTTTGGTGACGTAATCGTCCGCGCCGGCATCAAATGCTTCCACTTTGGACCGTTCGTGGTCACGGACAGAGAGCACCAGCACTGGCGTTGCGGAACGTGTGCGAATGGCGCGGGTGACCTCGACGCCAGACAAGCCCGGCATCATAAGATCGGTCACCACCAGGTCGGGCGGCCAATCGCGGAAGACCTGCAGGCCCTCCTCGGGATCGTTTGCGGTGCGCACGTCATAGCCCTGCGCGGACAGTGCGGCGCGGAGCACTCGGGTGATTTGTGGTTCGTCGTCGATGACCAAAATTCTGCCGGGCATAAAGTTCTTCTTTGATGGCAGATTACATCATCCGCGCGGGCCGTTATCATGCACGGTGAGGAAGATCATGAAAGGGCTATCAGATTCGCGTGGGATTGTTCACTGGTTTGTGGGCGCGCTTATGACGATGCTGACCACGGCCGCGCTCGTTTGGTTGGGCGCTGACTCGACCGCAGCCGGGATGGTATTTCTGGCGCTGGTGGTGTGGTCGGCAACGCAGGCCGGGATATGGCTTGCGCTCTTTGTGGCGGTCCTTTGTGCGCTCTCATTCGACTACTTTTTTCTGCTTCCATACCATACGCTTCGGCTGGCTGGCGGGCAGGAGTGGGTGGCTATGATTTCGTTTTTGGCAAGTTGCCTGGTAGTGGGCCGGGTGGCTGAGTTGGCGCGGCGCCAAACCCGGCAGGCCGAGCAGCGGCGGGAGGACGTGGAGCGGCTCTACGAACTCAGCCAGGAGATGATGCTGCACGAGGACGCGGAAGGGCTTATCCACGACCTGCCCCGGTTAATCGACCGCATTTTTGCCTTGGATGGTGTGGTGCTGTATGTCTGCGATCAGAATCAGTTCTATGCCTCGAGGGCCGAGGTGCCGCCGAGCGTGCAGGCCAGCATGGGGGCGATGACGCAAGGGCTGAATTCCACGATGGCAACGAATTCGGGCTATCACACCACACCTTTGACCCTGGGGATGCGTCTGGTGGGGGCACTGGCGTGGCGACCAGCACTACTTTCCCGCGAGGTGGCTACGGCGGTGAGCGCGCAGGTGGCGATTGTGCTGGCGCGGTCCATCGCGATCGAGGCCTCCGCGCGGATGGAGGCTTCGCGCGAGGGAGAACGGCTACGGACGGCGCTGATCGACTCGCTAACGCACGAGCTGCGCACACCTCTGACGTCCATTCGGGCGGCGGCGACTACGCTGCTTGAAGCCGAAGGGTTGGACGAGGCCAGCCGGCTGGACCTGGCAGCGATTGTGGATGAGGAGGCCGCGCGGCTTGATCTGCTGATCGGTGAGGCTGTGGAAATGGCCGAGATCGACGCCAACGTGGTGCAGGTGCATTTGGTACCGCAACATCCCCGTACTCTGTTGGAGCAGGCTGTGGAGGAGTCGCGGGCGATATTGGCAAAGCATCGGGTTTCGATCGCGGTTGAGGAGACAGATGAGCCTGCCTGGTTCGATCCCCACCTGCTGGGGAGAGTATTACGCCACCTTTTGGAGAATGCGGGGACCTATACGCCGGCGGGGAGCCGAATCACTTTGCGAAGTTGGCGGGCCGGGGATCGCCTGGAGTTTTGTGTGGAGGATAACGGGCCGGGTATCGACGCACTCGATTTACCTCTTATTTTCGAGAAGTTTTACCGGGGCAAGAAGAACGTCAAGGTTGGCAAAGGATCGGGCATGGGGCTGGCGATCACTCGTGCGATTCTTGCAGCGCACGGAGGGTCGATCGAAGTCTCCAGCGTTCCGGCAAAGGGAGCCAGTTTTCGCTTCTGGGTGCCGCTGGTGGAAAAGGAGCCGGAAAGCAAGGGGTGAGGGTTCGATGCCCATAACCGCAGCGATACGAAATCGACTATACTGGCGCTGTTTCCACTCGCCCCTAACGAGGTCCAAATGTCCGGTGCCCGTCCGTTGGCCTGCCTGATGCTTGCTTCAGCTCTGCTGTCTGCAAGCTTTGCGGCCGCCGCCGACAAGTCCAGCAGCAAAAAGCCTGTTCTGGTCGTTCCCAGTCAAAAGCTTCTGGTTACTACAGCAGATAGCAAAGGGTTTCTCCCCCTCTACGCCTCGATTCGTGGCGTCAGCGCCGATTTGTCACATGTCTATCCGGTCGTTACGCGCGCCGTTGTCGTCATCCACGGCAATCAGCGCAATGCCGGTGGATATAACAATGTCGCGCAGCACGCGACCTATGATGCCGGCGAGAAGTACTGGAATACGCTGCTGATCGCACCGGAGTTTCTTGAGCAGATTGACGCAGCGGTCAATCAGCTTCCGGACGACGATCTGCGCTGGAAGCACGGGGCGTGGGTAGACGGCGAGAATGCGCGCAATTCGTCGATCAGCTCCTTCGATGCGCTCGATGCGATTCTCGAACGGCTTTCAAACCACATTCTTCTGCCCAATCTCCAGAGCGTGGTTCTGGTGGGCTATGCCGGTGGAGGGTTGATGGTCCAGCGCTATGCCGTGGCTGGACGCGGAGGCGATGCGCTGGTGCATAGCGGCGTTCATCTCCGTTACGTAGTCGCCAATCCCTCTTCTTATCTGTATTTCTCTCCTGAGCGCCCGGTGCTTGATCCTGACGGCGAGTTCGACTTTACCGTTCCCCCCCGCGAGTGCTCCGGCGACAATAACCGCTGGAGATTCGGCGTTGTTGATCCTCCACCTTACGCGGCCGACGCCGATTTCGCTTCGCTGGAACAACGCTACATTCATCGTGACGTCGTGTACCTGCTGGGCACAGAAGCCGTTGACCCAAATGAAACTTCAGGCGATACGAGCTGCGCCGGAGAGGACGAAGGTCCCAACCGCTTCTTCCGGGGCAAGGCCTACTTCCGCTACCTTGAATTGCGCCACCCGGAGTTGGCCGACGAATCAGCTTCGCAGCAACTCTGGTACGTTCCCGGTGTGGGGAATGACGCTTACAAAATGCTGATTTCCCCGTGCGGAACAGCGGCGCTCTTCGATACGGGCGCCTGCGCAACACGCGTCCGCGATCCCAAACCGTGAGCGCCACGAGCCGCAGTAGAGGCACCCCCTATTTGAGCGTTGATTTGGGTTCCTGGCTCCAGTCGCAGGGAACTTCGCGCCGCTGATTGGAGCTTTCTACAGCCCACTCCAGCAGGCGGACTGTACGCCACGCCTCAAGAGGAGTTACCGGAACTGATCCCTTGCCAAGAAGGGCATCGCGGACACCCGCATAGTACAGACGGTAGTCGCCGGGGATCGGGGCGAGGGGGCGAGTGACCATAGCGCCGTCCACGTCGACATGGAGCGTGCCCCAAGCGGCGGGTGGCTCATGACCCCAGGCCGCATCGGCGATTCGAGTTATTTTGTTGAGCGCGGCTTCCTGCGGGTCCAAGCCGGACTTCCAGAAGTTGCCCTTTGTGCCGCGTAGGTGGAATCGGGGGCCCGGCGGCGAGGAGAGGCAGTTGGCGCCGAGAACGACCGAGAAGCTTTGATAGCGCAGCCGGAGGGTAAAGGCGTCGGTGGCGCGAGCCCAGTCGCGCTCGCAGAAGACGTCGGCGGAGACCGACTCGGGTTTGCCGAAAAGTACAAACGACTGATCGGCGAGATGGGTCCCCAGATCCAACAGCACGCCACCGCCGAGTGAGGGGTCTTCCTTCCAGAGACGATCGGTTGGGGGAGTGGGCCTCCAGCGGTCAAAGCGGGACTCGAAGTAAACCAGACGACCCAGAGAATCCTCGTGTAATAGTTTCTGAATTGTCTGGAAATCACTGTCCCAGCGTCGGTTATGGAATGGAATGAAGAGAGCGTTCCGATTCTCTGCGAGCTCCATGAGCTGGGCAATTTCGGTTGAAGTGGGGGCCACAGGCTTGTCAACGATGACGTTCTTACCGGCATCCAGGATCTGGCGGGCAACCTGAAAGTGCGTCCCGCTGGGGGTGGCCACGACGAAGAGGCCAAGGGTGGAATCGGCCAGCATGGCATCGAGGGAACGGTAGGTGGTGATGCCCGGATAACGCTGAGCGGCATTGGTAGTGTGCCGCTCGACCACTGCGGCCAGTTCGAGTCCCTGGACGGAGGAGAGCAGCGGAGCATGAAAGACCCGCCCGGACATGCCAAAACCTACCAGACCCACTCGAATCATTGTGTGCCTCCCTGGAGCCCGGCGGTCAGGATTTCGCTTTGAAAAGGGAGCGGCTCATGCCGTGCCCTTTCAAGACAATATCTGCGCAGAGCTAGCTCAGCCTTCGAGTTTATACCGGGTTTCAGCTAGCCGGTAGAGGCGGCGCCAGACAAGGCGGTTCATGGTAACCACCATGAGAGAGATGAAAATTGTGGCGAGGAGCAGGATAGGAAAGCGACCGCTGTCTGTTGCGGCATCGATTTGTGCGCCGAGCCCAATGGTTTGCAAGGTGCGACCCGGCATGTGGGAGTACTCGGCAAAAACTGAAGCGTTCCAGGCTCCGCCTGAAGCGGTAACCATGCCGGTGATGAGATAGGGAAAGATGCCGGGGAGGATGAGCTTGGTCCATCGTTGCCAGCGGCTGAAGTGGAAGAGCGAAGACACTTCCCGCAGGTCAGAAGGGATGGACATGGCGCCAGCGATGACGTTGAAGAGAATGTACCACTGCGTGCCAAGCAGCATGAGGGCGATGGAGCCGATGCCCAGTCCGCCGCCAAGTTTGACCAGACCTATGAGCAGGATGGGGAAGAAAGCCGTGGCTGGAACCGAGGCCAGGATCTGCGCGATTGGCTGCACGAACCGGGCGAGTCTGGGGTTGAAACCGATGGCCACGCCGGCGGGGATAGTCCAGGCAGCGGAGATGAGCAAGGCTGCGTTTACGCGCAGAAAGGTTGCACCCGCGCCCTCCAAAAGCAGTTGCAGCTCCGGCCAGGTTACGGTCCTGAGCATGAGAATGGCCTGCGTGGCGCCCCAGCCTACAACGAGGATTGCCGCCGCAGCCAAGGCCCATATTCCAGCGGAGCCCTTGCCGTGGGTCTGGCCTTCGTCTAGCGAATGGACGACTTGGCAGTCCTTGGTGCGGGCCATATGGCGGTAGATGGGTTCTTCGATCCCGTTCCAGATGCGGGCCGGCATGGAACTGAAGAGGGTTGAGCGCCGAAGCAATTCCAGAACGGGAGAAGTAACGCGATCGGCGGACTCGACCTGCTCGAACTTGAACTTGTCGCTCCATGCGATGAGCGGGCGCCAGGCAAGTTGATCGGTGGCGACGACAATGAGAATGACGACCAGGAACCCAGCCACAAGCGCGCGCATGTCACCAGAATCGGCTGCGGTCTGCAGGTAGCTGCCGAGGCCGGGCAACTGGAAGTTGCGTGTGCCCATGGTGAACATCTCGCAGGCCATGAGGGCAAACCATCCACCGGCGACGGAGACGATGGAGTTCCAGACCAGGCCGATGGCAGAGTAGGGCATTTCAAGTTGCCAGAAGCGCTGCCAGGCTGAGTAGCGATAGATGCGCGAAGCTTCGATCATCTCCTGCGGGATGCTTTTGAGTGAGGAGTAGAAGCTGAAGGCGAGGTTCCAGACCTGGCCGGTGAAGATGAGCAGGATGACGCCCATCTCAATGCCCATCTGGTGGCCGGGAACAAGCGCAACCATGGCCAGCACCACGGGGGGCAGAAAGCTGAGTACGGGAATGGATTGCAGAATATCGAGGACCGCAATCATCCAAACCTCGAGCCGGGGTGTATACGCAGCGGTGTAGCCGTAGGTGATGGCAAAAGCAAGGCTGAGCAGATACGCGATACCAATGCGAATCATGGAATAGAAAGCGTAGGCCGGCAGTGCGCCGATGGAGTGCGAAATGGGTACCACAGGGATGGGTTTGCCCAACCAATATTCGCCCGTGCTAATGATGGAAAAGAAGATTGCCAGCGCAAAGGCGGCCACTCCCACATCGATGAGAAACGGCCAGGTGCGGGAGGTGACTAGAGTGCGCGCAAGAGGATGTTGGAGCTTCACTCGGCTTCCTCGCTGGCAGCAATTTCCTCATCCTGGGCGTCAGGCAAAACAAAGCGACGACGGCCGGCGTCGAAGTCGAACAGCTCGGCGTAGCGTCCCCAGGCGACGGCAGTTTCCATCTGGCGCAGACATTCCTCCTCGCTGAACTGCTCGTCGAGCATGTCGAGGAAGAAGTCTTCCGGGATGGTGTGGTCGCTCTTGGTTTCCAGAGCGCGACGAATTTGACGCAGCAGCAGCACGTTATGCACCGCCGCGTCGCGGAACAGTTCCTTCTGGCGGAGAATTTCGGAGTTGGCGAACTCGGTTCCGCTCGGGGTGATGGCCGCGTCGCCTTCCTCGATGTTGAGGAATCCAAGCAATTGGGCGGCATCGACGATGGGCAGCAGGTCGTCAATTTCGAAGGCCAGATCGTCGGCCAGGCGATAGATGTCGTCACGGCCTCCCTTGTCGAGCAGCAATTCCAGCAGGCCGGCCATGCCGCCGGGACGGGCGTGGGGCAGCATCTGGTAGTGCATCTGACGCTGGTCGCGGATACGGGTGCCGGATTGTTGGTCGGGGGCATCGGTGGGTGCTACGTCGGGTTTGGTGAGCACCTTGTAGATGTAGTCGACCAACTGCGTAAAGGGCTCGGATTTTCGATCGCGCGGCTGCGCCAACTGCACTCGGAAGTCGGTGCGGATGTGGCCGGGGTTGCGGCCAAGGACAATGATGCGGTCGGCCAGCAGGACCGCCTCTTCGATGTTGTGGGTGACGATAAAAACAGCCTTGGTGGGCATGGTCTTGTTGGCCCACAACTCCAGGAGTTCGCTGCGCAGGTTCTCTGCAGTCAGAACATCCAACGCGGAGAAAGGCTCGTCCATGAAGAGCACCTCCGGCTCGACCACAAGGGCGCGGGCAAAGCCTACCCGCTGCTTCATTCCACCGGAAAGCTCCTTGGGATAAGCCCCTTCAAAGCCATCCAGACCAACCGTGTCCAACATCTTCATGCTGCGGTCGCGGCGCTCGGCGGGGCTGACACCGCGGGCCTGGAGCGGAGCTTCGACGTTTTCAAGCACCGTGAGCCAGGGGAAGAGCGCAAAGCTCTGGAAGACGATGGAGACATTGATCTCAGCGTCGGCAATAGGCTGATTGTGCCAGTAGACCTGGCCGGCCGAGGGAGTCGAGAGCCCGGTCAACATGCGAAGCATGGTGGATTTGCCGGAACCGGAGGGTCCGAGCAGGGCAAGAATCTCTCCCGGCACGATCGACAGGTCTGTGGCCGAGATGACCTGAATACGGTTCTCGCTGGGCTGCGCGTAGTACTTTTCAATCTTCTCGGCGCGAATGATCGCGTCCGTGAGCGGGGCCGGGGTTTGGGCTTGGCTGGGAATGACAGCTTCCTGCATGGGTGGTTCTCCGATTACCGCAATCTCAAACAAACTGTGCAATCTCTTGCCTTCGAGCAGGGTCTTCACTCACCCCATCCCAACGACGAAGACCTGCCGTTTTACGCCGGGAGCAAGGATCGCTCGCAGGGACCCCCGAGTCGCCGAGGGCCACTGATTCTACCGGCCCAGGCGTCTCGGCCTCAGGCGTCCCGCGTTACACCATCTTTGAAGATGCTAAACGGTCTGCGGGATAAAGCCGCGGCCGATTATTGTTACAAGTTTATGATTCCCTGGTTTCTCCCAGATGAATCAGCGTCTGCTGCGTCGGAATTTGGCCAAATTGGGGTTAAGGTACGCCGTCCGCGCCTCTCTTCGCGCCATGCGAAGATCGTCGAATGGAATCGCCCAGACCGAGCGTATCATTGTAAAAAAGAGTTTTGCCTGGCAAGTGAATCGGATTCGGTCACTGTCAATCTAAACCCGGTGGGGTTGCGCAGCAAGGCGACGTCATGCCGGTCTCAGGATGTTACCAGGAGTGTATGCCCGAGAAGACTGCCAAACCCAAGGTGCTGGTTGCCGACGACGAACGGGTGATCGCCGACACGCTGGCCATGATATTGAACCAGAGCGGCTTTGAGGCGCGGGCTGTTTATTCCGGCGAAAAGGCCCTCGAATTGGCCCCGATATTTAAACCGGACATGCTCATTTCAGACGTGATCATGGCCGACCTCAACGGAATCGATGCGGCTATCCGCGTTCGCGCCCTGTTGCCGGAGATCAAGATTCTTCTCTTTTCCGGGCAGGCGGCGACGGCCGATCTGCTTGAAAAAGCGCGCGCCAGAGGCTACGAGTTCGAGATTCTTGCCAAGCCCGTCCATCCCCAGGATTTGCTAACCAAGCTGCGTGGGTAAAGCGGCGCTTCACCCACGCTGAAGGTCAACTTCAGAGCGCAATTCCTGCTCGCCGACAATGGCATGGACCATCGCCCAAAAGTTCTCAAGGGGCGTATCCAACTGCACATGGTGCGTCGGGGCAAGGACCAGCCCACCGTCATAGCCTACGGTTTCCAAGCGTTGCAAAACCTGTTCGCGCACTTGCTCCGCAGTGCCGAAGGGAAGCGTGAACTGTTCGTCAATCGAACCCCAGAAGCAAAGCCTGTCTCCATACTGCCGCTTCAGTTTGGCTGGATCCATGCTGGCGGGCTGCACCGGATTGAGTACGTCCAGCCCGATCTCAATCAGTTCGGGAATGATTTTCTCTATATTGCCGTCGGAATGATAGGCAACTTTCACCTGCGGATTGATGCTTTTTAGAGTGGAGATGAACTCGGCCATGCGAGGTTTGAAGAAACGTTGCCAAAGGCGGGGTGAGATCAACATGCCGTGTTGGGTGCCGACATCATCTCCGGTCCAGATCATGTCAACGCCCATCTCGACGAGGTGCCTGGCGGCTGCCAGGTGATAGCGAAACGGGATTTCAAGAATGGCATTGGCGAGTTGTGAATCCTGGGTGAAATCCATCAGCATCTGCTCTAACCCACGCAGAGCCCACGCGGTTTCAAAGATCGTAGTCACGGTGACGCCAACGATCCAGTAGTCGCCCTTGTGAGAGGCGATCAGATGCTCGGCTTCGCGATACAATTCCGGGCGATGCGGGTCTGGCGGGCAGTAGGAGTCGAGGGCATGGTCATCGGCCAGCGGGTGGCCGACGATATCGGTATAGAATCCGGGGCCGAAACGAGTCATGTAGGGGGCATTCTTCCATCCAACGCCCCACTCGTCGGTGTAGCTGTTTCCTCCGCCCGAGTAAGCTTCATTCGCATAATACGAGTTGGCCCAACCGACCGAGGTGAGCAGCAGGTCCTGGTTTAACGCACGCTCCAGTTCGTAGGTGTTACCGCCACCATGAGGATTATGCACAGACTGGCCAGTCAGATGCATATCTGCACGCAGACGCTGAGCAAACTCCGGGGTAAAGCTGATCTGCATGGGGCAGCGATCTGGCTTCTCGTGGTTAAGAGACAAACGTACGCGATCACGCGGCTTCATCGAGACTCCAAAATGGATCTCAGCAAATATACACGATCGAAAGTAAGAATACGCAGATCATCCTCTATCCGCTCTACCTTGGACGTGCATTTAGCACGTCGAGGACGTGCTTCAAGTCGTCGAGTTTCTGGCCGGCTTCTCCCAGCTTGCCCTCCGACGTGAGGCGCCGATAATCGGCAAAATCCTTGCCGGCCTGGGCGATGAGCGAGTTGAGATCTTCCGCGGGTTTATTTGCGCCTCCCGATTCAGCGGCGGGCCGGGGTGTCTCCGCGGCACTCAGCGATGAGACCTCCGATCCGAATAAGGAAGCCAGAGCCGCCTCGAAGGTGGGCGCGTAGGCGAGCCGGTCTTGAAGGGCGAGAACAACGAGGCGAAGCTCTGGCATCGGGCTGCGCTCTGCCTGCAAATAAATCGGCTCCGCGTACAACAACGCGCGACCGCATGGGATGACCAACAGGCTCCCGCGCCGCACATGCGAGCCCTGCTGATTCCACAGCGTCAATTGTCCTGAAAGCTGCGCATTCTGATCGATGCGCGCCTCGATCTGCTGCGGCCCGTCAACCAGTCTGGTCTTGGGAAAGTCGTAGACAACGGCTGTGCCGTAGTGCGTGCCGTCACTGCGCCCGGCAATCCATCCGATCAAATTGTTCCGGTTGGCCGGAGTGAAGGGAAGTATCTCCACGAACTCCAGACCGTCTTCTCCCGGCAATTTCATCAGCACGAAGTTCGGCTCCATGGCCTGTGTCGTTTGATCTCCGCCCTCGGCCATGCCGGTTTCCGTGGCCACTGTCCACAAATCCTCACGGTTATAGAACACTTCCGGGTTGGTCATGTGATACAGGCCGTAGGCCTCGGCCTGCAACCGGAGCAACATCTCGGGATAGCGCACATGCTTGCGCAGCGATCCCGGCATTGCGGATGCATCCTTGAATAGTCCCGGGAAAATGCCGCGATAAGCAACCAGTATCGGGTCCTCGTTGTCGAAGACGTAGAAAGTCGTGGTCCCATCGTATGCGTCGATTACCACCTTGACGCTGTTCCGCATGTAGTTGATGGGGTTGCCGTCGAGACGGTAATGACTCGAGTATGGATAGCTGTCTGAGGAGGTGAATGCATCCATGACCCAGGAGAGCCTGCCATCGTCCCCGACCACAATGTAGGGATCGCGATCATAAGTGAGGAACGGTGCCAGGGCAGCTACGCGATCGCGCACGTTGCGCCGCATCAGTAGCCGGCTCTGCTCGTTTACATCATCGCTGAAGGGTAACTTGGCGATATCGCCACGGTCGAAGGCGAGCAGGATGCGGCGAAAGAAGCCGCCTACAGTGATGCCGCCGGCGCCTTCGTAGGACGTGAGATTGTTGGTCTGGCCCTCAGGGTAGTTGAACTCCTGCTGCCGCGTCTTTACATAGACGTCGGTGTTGGTCATCTCGCCGAAATAGATCTCGGGGCGCGTCAGGTTGAGGCCACGCGCCGTAGTCTGGACGGGCATGTTACTCAGCAGCAGCGTGGGCAGGCCTTCCGGCGTGAACCCATTTACGGGGTTCATCGTAATCCCATAGCCGTGGGTGTAGATAAGCTTGTCGTTGATCCAGTTGCGGCTGCTCTCCGGAAGTTTGTCTACGTTCAGTTCGCGGGCGGCCAGCATCACTTCGCGCATCGTGCCGTCGATTTCGTAGCGATCGATGTCGATTTCGGGAAAGTCGTAGTAGGTGCGAATCTCCTGAATCTGGCGCAGAGTGTCTTTGAGCGCCTGCACGTCCCACAGCCGAATGTTCTCAAGTGTGGCCTGGTTGTTGGCTGGATCGGTTGCTCCGACGGTCGTCTCGGCGGGAAACTCACGCTGCGAGAACCGGTCGAGGCCCCATGCCTGCCGGGTCATCTCGATGTTGTGGGCGATATACGGCTGCTCGCGAACCAGTTCGTTCGGCTTAACCACGAAGCTGTTCACGTACCAGGCAGCCATGCCAACCAAGGCATAGCAGAGCGCGGCCGGAATAAGCGCTACACCCAGCCAGCGCCCTCGCGGCATAAACACACCACTGGTGAGAGCAATGAAGGCTCCGAGCACGAGCGCCGCACACACCACGAGCATGCCCGTAAGCGTCACATGGGCGTCAGTGTAGGTTACTCCTTCAAAGATTGTATGGTGCTCAAACAAGAGCTCAAATCGCCCCAGATACACACGCAGAGCAAGGACGAGCAGAAGGAACCCAGCCGTGATGGAGAGCCCGCGCCATGGCAACGGAACGCTGCTGATGAAACGACCGCCAAGCGCGCGGGTACTGCCCGCTACCAACAGGAACAGAACGGCCATGACAGATGTAAGCACGGCCAGCGTTAACAGCCAGCCGGCAAGGAGCTGCCAGGCGGGGAGGGTGAACAGGTAGAAATTCAGCGGCATGCCAAAAATCGGATCGGCAACCTTGCCTGCGAGGCGTGGCGCATACCAGAACAGCGCCAGGGTGGGCCATTGCGCCCCCATCGCGCCGCCCGTCGCAACTGCGATCAACAGTGAAGCGCCGATGGCGATCCCATGCAGGACCGGCGCGACGGGCAGATTCACCGCATTTCCCGCGATATAAATCGTGTGATCGCTGGGCAAGTCGGCGGAATGCGCTCGCTTGAGAGCGGAAAATGCCCCATAAAGAATGACAAACGTGACCGCGGCAAACGCCGTGAAGATCCCCCACTTGAAGCCGAGGATCTTCCAGAAGACGTCCCCGTAGCCGAGCGATCGGAACCAGAGCAGGTCAACCCAGTAAGACAGCGCAGTCCGGCCTCCGAAGAGGATTACGGCAGCGATAGCGAAAATGACAAAGAAAGTGCGGCGGTGCGGCCGCGCCGGCTGTGACTTTTGTGGCCAATCAATGGATTCGTGCAAATCTCTACCCACCTTGGTTGTCTCTTCCAGTTGCAAGATTCAGGAGTTGTCAGCGCCTGACTCGCGCGACTTCCTTGCGGTTCCCTTAACCCGGGGTTGCGCAATCTTACCCCCACCACTTTAGTCCTCTTGAACGGTCTTTGCAGCCGGGCCGGTTTACACGGGAGATTGGCGTTCGTCTGCCGATTGTCGCCGCGATGGCGCCTTGGGACGGCGGAGGCTCCGCAGCCTGGCCCCGTGCCGGGAGGACCGGGCCTCTTTTGGCGCATGGAAAGACGCAGGTGCTGACCTGTCGCTGTTGCGGGACGCCAAACAGGAATTTGCCCAGTTGCATTGAGGTTGAGGCCACTCAACTCTCAGAGTGAAGGCCAACTCCTGTTTCTTGCCTGCCGCGCTACACTGACAATGCCTCTGGTACAAGAGATCGTGTGCGCCGGAGTTGATGGCGCGGTTGTAGACGGGGCACAGCCGGCTACCGAGCCATCCTTTAGCGAGTCAGGAGTGCGCCGAAAGGCCCAAGAGATGGAACGAGTGCAAGTAATCCAAAAGATTGAAGACAGTCGTGTAATTGTTATCCTGCGACATGCCTGCGAGCAATTTGTCGAGGAACATCTTCCAGTGCTAATGGAATCGGGACTCGCAGTGATCGAGGTATCGTTGACGGCCGACAATTATGCAGGATGTTTCGGGAAATTGGTCAAGCGCTATGGCGACCAACTCGTCATCGGAACCGGGACTGTTTTCTCAAGAGAGCAGGCGCAGCGCGCATTGGACAACGGTGCGAGCTTTCTGATCTCGCCCCATTTCAATGAAAGACTGGCTGAATTCATCATAGGGAACGGCATACCGTATATCGCTGGTTGCCTGACGCCGACCGAGGTTGCGGGCGCGGTCGAAGCAGGAGTGGATGCCGTCAAAATTTTCCCCGCATATTTAGGCGGCCCACGTTATATCGCGGCGCTGCGGGCGCCTTTCCCAGATGTGCGTTTCGTGCCCACGGGCGGAGTTGCTCCCGGGGACGCTCCGGCCTATTGGCAGGCTGGTGCATGGGCGGTTGCGATTGGTTCCGAGATGGGAGCGTTGATGCGACAACCCGATGCGGCCGCAACATTGAAGCAGCTTTTTTCTCACGAACGACATGATCAAACATCGAATTGAAAAGGGCATTTTTCTTTGTGTCGACATGGGCACAACGAATACGCGTGTGTGGCTGATTCATGAGGGCACTGTCTTAGCGCGGGAAGCGGCACACTTTGGTGTACGCAATGCGGTGAGTTGGGGAAACGCCACCCAAATGCACATCGAGCTGCGCAAGTTGCTCGAAAATGTGTCGGCTCAGGCGAAACACAGCGTGGCGTCTCCTCAGTTGATACTGAGCGCCGGCATGATTACCTCAGCCACTGGACTCGAAGAGGTGCCTCATATCTTGGCGCCCGCGGGCCAAAAGGAACTCTCCGCCCAGGTGAGAGTAATCGAGCGACCAGATATCAGCAACCTGCCAATCCTGCTGGTTCCTGGCATTAAAACGGTCTCCGCCGGAGCAAATCGGATCAAGACAGCCCACGCGGACGTGATGCGCGGGGAAGAAACGCTGTGCGTCGGCCTGCTGTCTTCAGGCAAACTAGCGCCTCAGGGAACTCTGTTGAACTTAGGGTCGCACTGGAAGGCAATCCAAACCGACGCAAAGAGCAGGATTGCTTCGAGTGTCACAACACTGTCCGGTGAGCTGATCCACGCAGTGCAGTCGCAGACCATTCTGGCCGGCGCTTTGCCCCAAGGTAGATTGGAGAACCCGGAGCTTGATTGGATTGATGCCGGAATGGCCGAGCAGCGAAAATCTGGTCTGGCAAGAGCCCTCTTTTGTGTTCGCTTGCTGGAACAACAAGGAGGAACCACAGCGGAACAGCGTATGGCATTTCTGGCAGGAGCATGCATCGCTTCGGACCTTGATCCGTGGATGAAAGCTGGTGTCTTCCGCGGTACAGTTCTGATTACGGGCGGCGGGGGACTTCCGCAAGCATGGCGCTGGGCGCTCAAGACTCAGTCAATCGATGCAATCATCTGCTCGGTAGAAGAGATGGAATTGGCATTCCTCCTGGGACTACAAGCAATCTGCGGACCTGCTTCAGCCCTCTTACTTAGAGGGGGAAGGCAATGCTAATCGAGAAAAATAGAAAGCTGTTGGGCACATTCCATGCTTCTTTTTATGTAGAGCGCGTTTGCTTAGCATGAAATCACTGCCCCGCCAACCGCTAGATGCTGATTGGAGAGGATGCTCAATTTGCAGTTTTCACTGGTTGGGCAGCCCGTTGGACAGTCCGCTTCAGCGCACCTGCGAGAGGTTTATCAGTGACTGCTTAAAATATAGTTTCCGGTCCACATCGCGCCCGCGGCATAAAGGCGCCAGGGTTAAACATCTTCGCGCACCCCCGGCCACGCACGCTTTTCTACAAGTTGATTGGGCCGCTCTAGCGCCGGCTCAAAAGGCAGATACCTTCGCTGTTCCCCACGCAGTGGGCATGTGAGGACGATGGATTGGAAAAGAAACTGTATCACCCCAGAAGGTACGTCGCGTCTGCACCACTTGCCTCAACGACAAACTGCTTTCGATCTTGGATTCCAAGCGCCATGAAAAAGCCAGCATGGAAGAATGTTAGGCGAAAATCCACCTAAGGCAGTTCGAGGGGCTTGGTGGAGTCACGCTTCGGCTCCTGGCGTAAAGGATTCAGGCTTGATTGCGTTGTCACACACTCTGTCTGTCGTCATACAAAATGTTCTTACAAGACCAAATTGGCTGGATTATATGGACGATTCAGACTGAATGGAATTCAACTAAGCTTTTTATTGTCTGTGCCTTATGCTTAAACTCAATCAGAATAAAAAAATCAATGGCGGAGAGACTGGGATTCGAACCCAGGGTACTCGTTAAAGTACACACGCTTTCCAAGCGTGCGCCTTAAACCACTCGGCCATCTCTCCGGAGGGTGGTCTGTCTTCTTGAATTTAACATAGTTTGGCCGCAGAGCCCTGGAGAGAGGGATGAGGGTTTGAGGGATCGTGCAGGTACGTTTTGGGGTGGGCTGAAATCGTTTACTTGGGATTGCCGGTTGATATATAGTTTTGCTGGCCCGCGGCCCGGGATTTGGCCGTTGCAAGCGGGCGAGACTTCATCGAAAGAGGATTTTCCATGTCAGGCATCTCTCG